>Ga0307507_10001387_pt1 | contig 54385 bp, 8 predicted proteins | sample 7_EM_MG_FD_207223 | JGI IMG/M metagenome (GOLD analysis project Ga0307507, IMG submission 207223) | Populus trichocarpa ectomycorrhiza microbial communities from riparian zone in the Pacific Northwest, United States - 7_EM | ecosystem: Host-associated > Plants > Roots > Unclassified | place... | reverse complement strand
ATGCCTGCATGTAGCAGCGGCCCTGTGGGCCTACAGCTACGTCCTCCTCCTTGGATGTTTTGAACTCCTTGGGAACCACTGCTTCCTTCTCTAGCTTATCTAGAGCTAGGGTTCACTACGTCCTAGCTAGGCCTTGCTGATTGATTGCTGTACGCTTATAGTTGTGTCCTGTATCTTGACCACCCCCTGTATGCTATCTCTTATTGACTATTGCTATATACGCCTTGCCTCCCCCCCCCCTAAGGCCTATTGAAGGCGTAAGGGGGATTTATCCGTTCTACCATCCTAATACTAAAAGACGAAAGCGGGATGTGTGTGTGTGTGTATCTGGGTATCTTTTGTGCCTAGGCCCTAGTTACTAGGCCCTCTCTAAGGGCACCACTCCGTCGAGAGGAGACAAGGAAAACCGTACGGGGTTATCCAGCTGCCTTTTAGTAGTATTACGGTAGTACGGCGAGTGACCGCATGCTCCGCGGGCGATCGCCCTAGGGGTTAGGAGGGGCCGTATATTTGCTCGTTCGTTTGCTCGCGCTTGTCTGTTCGTCGATGTAAGGTCGTCGATGCTTTCCATTGGGGTTTTTGGGGATGTTATCGAAAACTGTTTATCCATGTTGGATCGTACAGGTGCCCTGGATAGAACAGCGTAGTAGTAGTCGTCGTATTGTAGAGGGCCGACAGTAGTGGTTTTCAAGATCTCACCATCCGAAAATTTTTCACCACTGCCCTTAACGCCCACAACCACCACTAGGTCCTGTCCGCACGCTATGCGACGTCTCTGCGTTGCCTCTGGATCTGAACTTCAAAGACTAGGTTTGTAGCCGTCACCACGTACAGGTGCAGAGTCCGATTTCGACGGCCTATTATATATTATTAATTAAGTTAATAAAGTAAAAACTATTACTATTATTAATAATTATAGGAGGTAGCAGTAGCATTTTATAAGTTATAGGATTATCTTTTAAAGGTTATAATAAGCTTATATAAAAAATTAGGTATATTTTTATCTTAGTTAGTAGTTTAAGCTTATAGGTATATAGGTTTAGTTTCTTCTTAACTTAGTATAGGCCTATAAACTTCTAATTAAGTTTCTTTAAGGGCTATTAAGTCTATAGGTTTTGTATATTTAGGTAAACTATATTACCTTCTTTAAAGTCCTATATAAGAGCTTATCCTTTATTTATATGCCATTTCTATACTATTTAAGCGTATATTAATTTACTTTATAATAGTTCTATTAACCACTTTATTTAATTAGCGAAGTTATACACGTTAATTAACTAAATCTATTTAATTATAGGTTATAGTTTAAATTTAAGTTAAGGGTCTTATCTATAGGTCGCGTAAAACAGCGTTACGCCTATTAATATATTTATTATATTATTTATAGTAAACTTAGCTAAGGGTAGCTATTTTTCCTAGTCATTTTATAGGTATTATTCTATAATTACGTTTATAATTTTAGTTTAACTATTTATCTTTAGATAAAATATAGTTAAGAGTTATATTTAAATACTTAATTATTTATATAGGGCTTGCCAGAAATCTAAAACAAACTAGCTTCTATAGTTAGATATTATCAAATTAGGAAGTTTGTATAGTTTAAAGACATAATAAAATATTTAGCTACTAATATTGCATTTTTATAAGATAGTTAATAACTACTATAATATCTATAAACCTATTACTGCTAGGCAAGTTAACTACAAAGTTAATTAAGATATTATGCTATCTTTATATTAAAGTTAGTAGTAGTTAAAGTACTCCTTACTTCTTTATATAAGAGGTCTTTCTATATACGCACATTCTATATACTTAAATATATTTTTATATATAATTGTATATTATAGGCTAGTAGTATACTTATTAAACAATTTTATAAGTCTTTATATAGCTAGGATGCCCTACTATAGGGGAGTTGTATATAAATTCAAATATCTTAAATTATAAAGGTTTAGAATTTAGAACTGCCATCTTCTATTAATAGTATAATTAGTTGTTTTAAATATTATATTTAGCCAGTATAATATCCTTATACTATCATTTTCCTATTTAAATTGCTTTTATTATATCTATTATCTATATATTTGTATAATTACAGCACCTGTCGTACCAACCGCGTGCCTACGCGTTCGGTACGCCGAGTACGCGTTTACGCGTTCGGTGCACCAACCACCCGCTTACGCGTCTGGTGCACCCCTGAAGCACTGACTAATTAGGGGGGAGGTGCGTCAGTATATAGACCATGTAGTCTACCTTAATAGAATCAACAGTCACCACTGTCTAAATGAGCATATAATACTATACGTATTTCGTGCCCCTAGATATGACTTACTTATACCATTAAATTGGTACCGACACTAATTAGTAAGCGCGCATAGATCAGGAGATATGCACTTGCTTAGAAGATGTCTAATGCTCCACCTTATAAGCCCCTATTTTAGTTGAAGAGAATTAAAGTACTCTAGATTTGGAAGATGTCTGACGCTCTATCTTACCTAGAATTACCTTAAATCTACCCTGGTTTTAGAAGACGTTTACGCTCTACCTTAATTAGAGATATTAACTACTGTACCAGTAGTTAACGCGACCATGTTAAGAACACGATTATACTAAGAACGCGACCACTATACCCTACTAAAATACCCCGGCCTCCTCTCTGACCCCTTATGGAGACCTTTTACCCTTTTACGAACCGTTACGGACCTGTTAATTACTTTTATGGACTGTTACGGAGACCTCTTATCCTTCTGTGAACTACTATGGACCTGTTAAGACCCTACGGAGACCCCCTTACCCTTCTATAAACCGTTACGGGCCCGTTAACCGATTTTACGGACCCTTATAAGACCTCTTCCACCCGCTATGCACTATACTACACTATATAATATGGCAGACATTAGTAAGCAGGTTAATAAAGGTTAAAAGAAGTGGAGACAAGGAGTTAATGTTACGTCTATAGATAACGTTAACAACTATATCAAATTTAAAATCCTTGAGTACAAATACTTTAAGCTTATGAATATTAACCTATAGGAGCAATACTAGGAAGACTTTGCGGACTTTATGGAAGCTATCTTTAAGGAATATAACCCTACTACTATCTGTAACCTATGGACCCTTTTACGTAACTAAGGCGTATGGGTTGAAAGGAATAAATGGGTCACTGTTATACGGTCCTTGTATAATACAATATATAAGGAGGACCAAACGGAATGGACTAAGGAAGAAATCCTAGACAAGTATAATACTACTAAGGAACTCTTTACTTCTTCTAAACTTAATATAATTGCTGGCCTTATACCTAACCCTCTTAACTAAATTTGTCCTATAAACCTAAGTAGTTTTAGAATCGACCTTACTGGCCAAAGTATACCTACTACCTAAGTTATAGATCCGCAACCTGTTTAAGTTATAAATCTGTAACCTACTTAAGTAAAGACCTATGGCAAGGAGTTAGCTAATCTAGCTAAGCTCTATACCAACGAATCTAAGTATAGCGGTGAAAATGATAACTTTGACTTTAAACTAACTATCTTTACAGACCTCTGTTAAAAGGCCGATATTCCTAAATAGGAGTTCAGCTAAGCCTACTCTACTATGCTGCGCGGCCTAGTACTTGACTACTACTATATTAACCTTAAGAGCAACCCCCTTGGTGTTCCCTTTGATAAGCTATATAAAGCTATATATAACTACTTTAAAGGACCGGAATATAAGCGTGATATTCTTACTTAATGGAATGCAACTAAGCTATAGACCGTAATTAATAAGAACACTGAAAAATTGACTATAAAGTGTTTGTAGATCCTTATTAAAGACCTCTGGTACCTATAGTACGGCCTTGACGCTAAGCTTTGAATAGACGACTTTCTATACAACAAACTTATTACGGCTTGCCAGGAAGTAGAGCCCTGTAAGTATACCTACTATAAGCCTATAGATACCTTAGCTGGCCTTATTAATAATCTACGCTCCTCTATTATAATATATGAAGTTTTAAACCCACCGAGCAGTACTTAAGCCTTCGCTACGGATATTTAATATCCGTAAATAAACTTAGACGTCTACTTTATGGACCGCCGCTACTGCTAGCAGCACCTGTACTAACTAAGTCCTACCCGTAACCCCCGCAGCAACCCCCGTATAAAAACATACTCCCGCAGACAAACCAGTCAGAAGTGCTTTATGTGCGGTAAGGAAGGATATTAGTCTATAAGGCATACCTAGGAAGAATGTAACAAGTCTAGGAAGAGACTTAATAACTAGATTAACCAGATTATTTTGGAATATAAAGGAGAGGAAGCAGAGGAGCCCCCTAACGAGTTAATAGAAGCCCTTATAATTGACTTTAACTTAGACGCTTAGGAATAGGAGACCTCAGAGACATTCCTAACTACTTTTAGACCTTTTACGGACAGTTAAGCCTTTAATACTATAACCGTATTAGCCGACCGCTCCTTTATATACTTAATTACACCCAAAAACTGGCCTGTAAGTACACCCGTTGGACCCGTTACGGATGTTACGGACCGTGAACAGGACCCATTTGTATATATTACTATAGAACGCTATACCCCCAAAGAATTCTATAGCATTATGATTGATATAGGTGCCTCTAAGAAGTCTACTATAGGTTATAGACAATACCTTGCATATAAGACTACCGTAAATAATAATACAGATATTAACACTATGCAAGCTGGGGCCGTAAACGTCTAATTTAGCATTGGTTTAACCGTATTAATTAGATTAGTTGCAGTTAAGACCCTAATTAGCCTAGTTGACTTCTATATAGTAAAAGCGGATACCCCTTTTCTACTCTATCTTGTAGATATAGACAGGTTACAGGTCTACTATAATAATATTACGGATACCTTAACTAGCCCCGCAACTACCCTAGAAAGTAAGCATATCACCCTACTAATTATATGACGATTTAGACACCCGTTCCTTATATAGGGAGAGACTTTACAGACCTATATTTAGGAATCTTTTAACTATAACCTATGCTACCTTACTAGGACCGAAATCCACCGCTAATACTGCTATTTCGGCCACCCGTTAGCTGAAAAGCTATATAGAGTCCTTAAACGCTCTAGACATAACGACGTTAATAGGAAGGCAATTGACCACCTAACTAAATACTGCTCTTTTTGCTAGAAATATGGACGTTCCCTAGGTAGATTTAAGTTTACCCTTTATAAGGACCTTAACTTTAACCATTTAGTATACGTGGATATTATATACATTAATGGCAGTCTAGTATTATATATAGTTAACAAGGCAACCCGCTATTAAGCCGCCTGTTAGTTGCAAAATATATCTATAAAATATACTTAGGACATTTTACAGACCTACTGGATTAATACATACCTTAGACCCCCTAAGTATATCACCTACAACGCTAGTAGGAACTTTATTAGTAAGGAATTCCAATAGTACGCTACGGCCATGGCTATTTTAATAAAAGCTATTCTAGTTAAGGTGTACTAGTCTATTGGACTTATTAAGCGAGCTTACCTAGCTTTATGGAGAGCTTACCAGATTATTATGGATAAGTGTAAGAATATCTAAAAAGAACTGGCTTTACAGATGGCTATAAAAGCCGTTAACAATACCGCTGGCCCTAATGGACTAGTACCTACCCTCTTAGTCTATAGAGCCTACCTAAGGATAAGCAAACTGGACCCTCCTACCCCGTCTATTACGGATTAAGCAGCTGTAATACGGAAGGCAATGGCCGAAATAGTTAAATTACGGGCCAAATAAACTGTTAATAACGCTTTGCACTACTATAACGGACCTAATATAACCCTAGTATATAACCTCCCGCTTAACTCTAAAGTCCTCATATAGCGTAAAAGCGGCAATTGGACTAGACCTTACTATCTACTAGCCGTAGAAGACGAGACCTACTATATATAGCTCCCTAGCGGACCGATAAGCTTTAGAAGCATATCTGTAAAACCCTATTTTTAGTCTAAAAACATTTATAACGTCAAGCTAGACGAACTAGAAGCACCCACCAAATTAGATAAACTAGAAGCACCCTTACCTACCCTAGAGGTCCCCTAGAAACCTAATAAACCTATAGAACCTGCTATAAAGCGTGGCCGAGGACGCCCCTGTAAGAACCCTATAACGGAGAATTACCTAACCTCTATAGGTATATCCGCAAAGCAATCTCCACCTGTGGATATATTAGTTCTAGTACAGGAAACCCCTTTTACGGACTTATAACGCAAAGAGATTAACAGACTACTTAAGAAGGGCGTCTTTACGGTTATAATGGAGAGAGATATTCCGCAAGGCGTCCGTATATTTAACTCGCGCTTTATTAACAAAATTAAGCACCCTAGTACTAACAAAGCCTTTAAAAAATTAAGGCTTGTTGTATAAGCCTATAACGACCAAGGAAAGGACTTAGTCCTTATGCAATCGCCTATGATTTAATGAGTCAGCCAACGGATTATACTTATACTTATGCTAGGGCTACAGCAAACTAAACCCGTAGCCCTCTACTTACGGGATATCTCGCAAGCCTATATATAGTCTAATACCTACCTAAGTAGGGATATCTTTATATGACTACCCTATAAGCTTAACCTACAACTAGGAACAATTTTATGGGTTGTAAAACCCCTGTATAGAGTACTAGAAGCTAGAAACTATTGGTTTAAGATATACTACTAGCACTACGTCCGTAAACTTAAGATGGAGTAGTTAACCTATAACCCTTGCCTCCTATATACCCTATTAAACGGCCTTGGTATTGTTGGACTCTAAATAGACAATACCCTCTTCTTAGCAGACCAGACATTTGCGGACGCTAAAGAGACTAAACTGCAAGAAGCTAAGTTCCTAGTAAAGCTGCGAGAGTAGTTAACTAAGTAGACTCCAATTAAGTTCAACAGAGGCTTAATTATATAAAAGGGCAACTTAATCCAGCTAACCTAGGAACGCTAAGCTTAAAACCTAAAGCTTGTTATAGTAAAGCCTACGGACCTCACTAGTTCCCGCGGAGAGACCCGTAAGACCGTAAATATAAAGGACCAATACGCTGTATAGCGTGCAAGAGGCGCCTATATTGCCACAGTCTGCTAACCCGAATCTGCCTATAACTTATCCTTTATAGCCCAGACAGTAGATCCGTAAGAAGAAAATATTAAGCAGCTTAATAAGCGCATTTAATGGCAGATTAATAATGCGATAAGAGGACTTACTTTTATACCACTAGACCTAAATTCTATTAGCGTAATGGTATTTACGGACGCCTTCTTCGCCAATAATAGGGACCTGTTATCGCAAATCGGCTTTGTAATTGTACTTACGGACTATAATTAGGACGCAAATATACTACACTAGTTTTTAATTAAATGTAAGCAAGTAACCCGCAGTGTACTAGCTTCTAAACTATATGCACTAGCCTATGGCTTTGATATAGCAGCCGTAATTAAATCAACGATCCAGAAGATTCTATAATTGGAGCAGCTACCCCTGGTTTTATATACTGATTTAAAGTCCCTTTATGACTACCTAGTCAAACTAGGCACGATATAGGAGAAGAGGCTTATGGTCGACCTAATGTGCTTATGTTAGGCCTACGAATAACGCGAGATTACGGAAGTCAAATAGATCAGCAGCGGAGACAACCTAGTAGACGCTATAACTAAGGCAAAGCCGTGTTAAGCTCTTAAAACCCTAATTAATACGAACAAGCTTAACCTAAAGGTTACAGAATGGGTAGAGCGAGACTAACGGAGTATTTACGGTTCAGTTACGGCCCGTCGGAGGGCCGTACGGTACATTTACGGCCCGTTAAAAGGCCGTACAGTTCATTTTATGGACCGTAAGCAGGACTTACGGCCAGATTAAAGCACCATTTGGAAGGCAACCTAGAAGGCACCTTAGGAGGGATTTCCTATGTATTTTCTTATGTGTTTTATGGTTCTATTAAGGCAATTACAGAGGCTATATATAAGTGGTTTCATTTTCTAAGTACCGCTAGTGTATAATTACAGCACCTGTTGTACTAACCGCGTGCCTACGCGTTTGGTACGCCGAGTACGCGTTTACGCGTTTAGTGTACTAACCACCCGCTTACGCGTCTAGTGCACCCCTAAAGCACTAACTAATTAGGGGGGAGGTGCGTTAGTATATAGACTACGTAGTCTACCTTAATAGAATCGACAGTTACCACCGTCTAAATGAGCATACGATACTATACGTATTTCGTGCCCCTAGACACGACTTACTTATACCATTAAATTGGTACTGATAATATTATTCTTATATTTATATTCTATTAGCTTATTAATTTCTATTAGCTTATTAATTTCTATTAGCTTATTAATTTCTATTAGCTTATTAATTTCTATTAGCTTATTAATTTCTATTAGCTTATTAATTTCTATTAGCTTATTAATTTCTATTTCTTATTTATTAATTTTTAATTTATTTCTATTAAGTTCCGCGTCTAAGAATATAGAATATAGTTTTTTAAAATATTTAGGAGGCAATAAGATCTATAATTAATTTATAATCCATTTGTCTATAGCATTTATAGGTAGGTCCTATAATTAATATATTAATATATTAGGCTTCTAATTAAGTTTGCCTAGTTAGTATATAATCTTAAAGTGAAATTATAAGAGGTATTTGGCCTAATAAATTTGGTGCTCTGTTAATTGCTTTATAGTTATAAAGTATTGTAGGTTCTTATATTCTGTTAATATGCGTATTAGAAATAACAATCCTTTAAGCTTAGGACGCTATTATTTAAAATATTTAATAATTATAAGCAGTTCCTTATTATATATTTTATAGTTTAATTTAGTAGGGGCAAATTTCTAGGAGAGAAAGGCTATTAGATATAGCTTACCGTTCTTATTATATTGCGATAATACTCCCCCTAGTACATAATTAGATAAGTTTATTTTAACAATATATTTAAGGTTAGGGTTAAAGTAGGTAAAAATTAAAGCAGTTATAAAATAATACTTTAGGTTGTTAAAAGCTTATTTATATTTAGTAGTCTATTTAAATTTTATATTTATTCTTATTAGGTTTATTAATAGCTAAATAGTTTCTAAGAAGTGGTTAATAAATTATTAATAGAAATTTGTAAATCCTAAAAACTCTTAAATGTTTTATATATTATTAGGGCTTTCTTAGTTTATAATTATAGCAACTTTTTTAGGGTCTATTTTAATTCTATTATAGGATATTATTAAGCCTAAGTACGTAACCTTAGACACGTAGAACTTGCATTTCTTAATATTATATTATAGGCCCGTATTTTATAGGCGTTTAAGGACCATTCTAATATATTTCTAATATTTAGAAAGCAAGGACAAGTAGATTAAGATATTATTAATATATATAGTAACAAATATATTAAGGAATTTATAAAGTGTATTATTAATATATTACTAAAATATACTAGGACTATTCTTTACGCTAAATAGTATTATTAGGTATTTAAAGAGTTCTTATTATATATAAAAAGCTATATACTTTTTATCTTCTTTATAAATACGGATTTTATTAAAGGCAGTAACTATATTAAGCTTTATAAAGTACCATACCTTTACTAAATAATTAAATATCTCTTAAATTAGGGGAATTGGATATTAGTTTTAAATTATAATTACGTTTAGAGCTAAATAATTAATATAAAATCTTAAGCCTCCTTCTGGCCTTTTAATAAATAATATAGGTAAGGTAAATAGAGATTAACTAGGGCAAATAAATCCTTTTTCTAAATACTTATTAAGGTATTATTATATTATAAGCAGTTCTTCTTATAATATACTATATAGTAGACCAAACTTTAGTGTTATACTAGGCTTAAGTTCTATCTTAAAATTGTACTTATCTTAGTACGAGGCTAGTTAGTCTATAAATTGTTTTTTAAACCTATTAATTAGATTATGGTACTTATTAGGTATAAGAGGTTAAGAATTAGTATATTGTTTTAGTTTTAGTGCTTTCTTAATATCTTCTATAGTTATAGTAAAAAAATTATAATTTTGTCTTTTTACTAATAAGATAAAAGGTGCGGCCTATATTATATAAATTTTAAGAGGTTTTAGTATAATATCTTTATATTCTTTACTATTATTAGCAGTTATAGCTTTATTATATTAGTTTAAGGCTTATAGCAAGAGCAATTTATATTATATTAAATTTAAATAGTTATTTTGTTGTGCGGGAAACTGCATTAGGAAATGGAGGCTTCCTTTATAGGCAAGGCGCCCTTGCTTATTAACCCTGGCCAAGCCAAGACTGCCCCTTAACCTTAACTATAAAAGGCCATTTCTCTTGCTGCTTTCCTCTTATCCTCCATCTTTCCTTTCTTTTAACGCTGCGCCTCCTCCTCTTCTTGCTGCTGGTCCCTGGTATGGTTATATTAAGGCATTTCTGCCGTCCCTTTAGCGCTAATGCGTATGTAAGTCCAGTCCGCTTATTACTTTATTCCCCCATATCTTAGACTAATAATTAATGTAGTTAACTACGGCCTTTCTAATAAGCGAGTCTCTATTCTATAGTAATGTATAGACGGTCTTAGCCTTCTTTTCTAATTTCTGCCTCTGGAGCTAATGGCTTTAATTTTTATTAAGCTCTTTTAGCGCCGCCTCTATCCGCTAAGTGTGTCTATATCCTTATAATTCTGTTCTCTCTCTTATATATACCCTCTCTCCTTTTGCCTTCCAAATAACGCTAGTCCGCAACCGTCCTATAGAAAGGGGGTTGGGGGAATTCTGTAGTTACTAGCTGTGTTAGTACTATTGTTTTATTTAACTCTGCCACATATCTCCTTTTAAGGTAGGGAGGGATAGGCGTGCTGTATCGCCCCCCTTAAGGGCTTAAGCAAGCTTATATTGTACTTATTTTAGCTAACCTATGCGCTGTTTCCTTACCTGGGATATACTGTTGGTTAGATGGCCTGCTTTAGCGTTTACTAATAGCTAAAGCTACCTATATTATAACTGGTATGTCTGCTAGGCTATCTAGCGGAAAAGCGGCTGGATGTTGTTAATTTAAGTAACTACCCTATGTGGGGCTGTGTTAGGCATTATTTAAACAGATATTACATGGAGCGTTACCTGGGTGGCCATGCATGCCTACCTAGTAGTATAGTTGCGTTGCTATAGATATTTTGAAGACGCCGTTTGATCTACTAGTTTAGGGCTAAGGGGCTATTAGCTCTGCCTAACTGCTTAACAGCAGAGTAGTAAAGAATTAATAATTTAGGCTTTTAAGCTATAGGGCTATATGGGAACCACCTAGATTAAAATTGGAAGGTTACAGCTTTTGGGCGCATAATGGATTAGTGGCACAGCGGTATAACTGCAAAGGAATCTCTAATACTAGCTAGCTATATTAGGAGGGCGAGCATTCTTATGCAGTCTTTCACCTAATATATTTATGGACATGTATACGATTACCAAGCGAGCGGCAGGCGTATCCGTTACTAGGCGGTTAGTATTAGAGAGCCCCGCTTACTACTAATAAGGATACTGCCTTCTTCTATTATGGATAGCTTATAATGTATACGCATAAGCGGGGCTTTACCTGCTAATATAAGCGGCGCAGAAGATTAACTAGATCGGCATTATTAGGAAGTAAATAGATATGTTAGCTCTACCCTTTACTAAGGAACTAGGGTAAAGAATTTATGCTATTAACCTCCTAATAAGGGGCTAGATGTGACGGCTATGTTAGAGCTAAATATGCTAGCTTAGATGGGCGGATATAGTTTAACCGTAATTTGCTAAGGCTGTTAATTAGGCGCTGGAATTTAAGCCCTTGCAAACCTTACCCTATAAACGGCAATTGACCCTAGTTTATGTTGGAGGCGTACGTATTAAATGCTTTAATTTAATAAGAAACCCAAATAAGGGGTAAGAGGTAATAGATAAGTGCTAGTGGCAAAGGGAGAACTAACGTATACTTAAAAAGACTGTTAATCCCCCCTTAAAGCTTTTAAAGGCTATAAAGCAATGGCAACTCTAATAATAATAATATTAGCACTATTTTAATCTTTATTTTATATCCCTTACTAAATTTTGCTTAATAAGAACAATTTCTATACTGGTCCCTCTAGAAGATTAACAGCTTTATTTAAGTACTATAGAATTATAGCCCCTAAGAAAAGCGCGAGTAGTAAACCTAAAAGGAGAAATAGGGGAGTACCTCTTTTCCCCCTAAAAAGTTAAGAAGTATTGGAAGCTTGGGCACTTAATAGCATGTTATTTTACCTAGGGCCTTAATTTGGAGATTCTGTTTAATAAAGCATTTATAGACCCTATATATAATTACAAGAAAGCTTATAATAAGTATTATAAGAATAATAAGGATAACAAGGACAATAAGGAAGATTTCTATAGGGATGGAAATGACAGTTAAGTCTCTAGGAGAAGTCGTTAAGGTAATTATCTTACTACTCTCCCTCTTTCCCTAGTAGTTCTAAATATGTAGTTTTAATGATTAGTAGCAAATCTAATAGTTATTAAAGATAATATAGCCGATCTAGACTTGGAAGCTAAGGGTAATAAAGCTAGTAATGCTAATAATAAAGCTGGTGAAGTTGATGAAGCTGGTAAAGCTGATAACTGACTAATGCCCTATAAATTAGGTATGTGCCTCTATTTAACTTATAATGGCCTTGTCTAATAATTAGTAGATAATAGGAATAATGGTAGTAATAAGGATAATGAAGATAAGGAGCTGCCTTCGTTAGAAGCGCTATAAGAGGAGGTACGCGTACCTATATATAATTATACCACACCCTTAACGCTAGACGGTAATTAAATGGATAATTTAGCTAAGGGGCGTTGCATTGGAACTGCTCTGTAGTTTAGGTAGAAGTTTAGAACATTAGTAGCTACTGGTTAAGAGTCTTTAGAAGCTAAGAAGTTAAAGAAGCAAAGGTCTAATTAGCTTAATTAACTAGGTAGTATTAATTATATCTCTAATACTTCTGTTAGTGAGAGTAGTGAGAGTGTATAACCTAGGAAGTAATAAAGGTTACCTACTTCCCAGAGAACTACGCCTTCTGGCTTTCCTACCCTTGGCCTTAACAACGGTGACGGTATTAAGGAGCGAGTGGTTTTTACTGCGCGGCCTATCAACCCCTTCCCCTGGCACTGTATGTCTCCTTATAATACTGGACCACTAGAATATAGGGCTAATGGTAGTTATAATTATATTCTGGACAATCTTGTAAATAGCTTAACTGAAGAAAGCAATAATAAGGATGGTGAGAATGTTACGGATAAAGGCAAGGCCGAGAACTATAGCAACGGAAGTAATGACAGTGACAATATAGATAATAACAACTCTAGGGACGGTGATAGTAGTAGTAGCGATGAGGATAATAAGGCCCGCGGGTGTATAGGGCGACAAGAATTGCCAACCCCTATTAATAGTTAATTAAAGACAAAGCGTGCTGCGAAGCATTATCTCTAGCAGTCTTAACATTCCTATTTAGTTTTATCCACGCACGTGTCTGAACGGAATACTGCGCTTACTAGTAATTATTGTAAGCGGGTTGCACCCCCTATATATAATCGCCTGTGTACCTAAAACCTACTGCTAAACTTAGCCTTTAGCTCTAACTCTAATGAAGCAATACTGGGAGCTGCCTTAAATAATTTGGAAGAATTATTAATCTGAGCAGTTTTTAGGCGCTAGGAAGATGGGTTATATATACTAGATATACTTCCTTAATAACTCCACTTGTTAGTTAACCTGGTTAAGCGATTTTAAGAGCTAAAGCCCTAAGAATTAAAGCCTTAAAAGCTAAAGTCTAGAATAAAATTTACGGAAAAGGAAGATATACTACTTATTAATTTAAAGGAGGAATAGAATCTTTTATAGGAACAAATTAAAGACCGCTTTCTAAAGAGAAGTCTTAGATCACTATAGGCGCATTATTGTTTAAAATTAAAGGCCTGGCCTGCCGTATAGAAGAAAAGGGGCCAGCCTGCTGGGCGAAAGAGACGGTAATAATAATGGTGCCCTTTTTTTAGCTTAGAGATCTATTTCTTGTTAACTGGAATTTGAGGCTATAAATTGTCCTAATTGGCGCTGCTAATAGGACTGGTGTTTTTGGTGCCGGTTAGTGGTTAACATTTCTTATTATATATTCCATTTATAGCTTGATCTATTTATGACGCATTTCCTGTTATATAAGGGCCGTATAAAAAGGTCCGTAAGAGTATTACTTTTTTAAGGGTGGTAAGCAAGAGCCACTTATTACTACTTATAACGCTATAGATAATAGAAAATGTAAGGCTAAAACTATGTTTATAACCTAGCCAGCCAATTTAAATTACATGATACAGCAGTAACAAAGTGGCAATCCGAATAATATAAAGTTGGGCGTTAATAATTGATTAACTTATATATATAATGTAAAGGCGCATAAACTGCTGCAGAAACTTAGTTTTTAGTTAATTTGCCTTACTAATAAAAATGAGCCACGAGAATCTAATCCTTAGAGATATTTTAGTTAGTGGAGGGCTATATATATCTAGTAACTCTAATGCATAGCTAAAATGCGCGTTATAGCGGACGCCTTACCTGTTCTACTGTTTGGCTGGTGGCCTAATTATATACGTAATGTTCTGCGCTAGAAAGCTTTAATAGTAGGGTAGGGCAAATCTGGCAGCTTAGCCTAAGAGGTAGCCGCTTAGCAATTCTTTTATATAAGCCTTCCCGTCAGGTATTAATAAGTGAGTAGCTATAAACCTATTAGCTGCAGCAATACCTCTATTTTCCTTTATAAATTTCCTTTAACCCTACTTCGCTGATTATTCGCAGCGCAGTTCCGTAAAGCCGCTCTCTATTGAGCCTACGATCTACCTCTTTTTATATTTCTCGCGTTCTGCCTTTTGTAGTTATCTAGTAATTCTATTCTTGCTATTAAGGTAAATATTAGCTTAGCTATTCTACTCTGCGCAGTATATACCTAATAACTTACATCTTCTATAATAGTTGTGCTTTAATGCGCATGTGCTTTATAGCCTTTTATTCTAAAATAAATTCCTAAATTAGCTGCTATTCCTCCTTAGACCACTATCTGTAATTAAGAACGCTTTACAAAAGATAACATTTGCTTAATATTTTAAGTCCATAGAATATCTCTTCTTTATAGCTATTAGTCCTGCTAACTTATATGGTTACACTTCTAGCTATACAGATTATGTCCGCTAAGGCTAGGGATAAGGCGCTTAGTGGGGAATAGGAGGAAATTGGAGCTTATAAATTTAACATAACAGAGGACATAACTATAACATTTTAAGGCAGATTATATAATATTATAGACAGCGAAGGGAAGCTAGTTAAAAAATTAGGTATAGAAGATAGATAAGTAATAAGAGAGGTTTTTACTAGGTATAAATGTTATATAATATGGGCACGGATTAAGTTAGAAAAGAGGTAGTAATAAGTGGTAATCTAAAGCAATATATACTATTTATTTATGGATAAAAGTTAACCTTTAACTTCTTTTGCGGTATTTTTCTTAGACTTTGGAATATCTAGGTCCCCTAAACTAAATAAATTAGAGATATTCTATCCATTATTATAGCTGATTTTAAGTATAAAGAGAGCGTCCTTACTGACAGTTTCTGGTAGGTATATAGACAGGCAATTTATAACCGCTAGTCCTTCTCTCTCCTTTTCCTTTCTCTATAAATTGCTTATCTTTATCCTGGTGCGGAATGGCTTAGGGAGATTTTTAATTATATAGCGCCTTATAAATAAGAAAGAAAAGTACTAGCCCTCCCCTAGCAATATTGGATTTCCTATTTAGTGTTAACCATAGATGCGATATCTTATTAAAAGTCATTTTATAGACTTAGAGTTTGCTATAATTCCAACCAGGGACGCTTTAATAATGGTTTATTTATAACTTAATAATATACTAGCATAATGGCGCTTGGAGGACTCTTAGGAGAGGCGTCTATCTTAGATAAGCATTAATGCATTAAATTTGGGGAACAAGGTGTCCAACCGTTAGTTTTAGGATTATTAGATAAGATTATACTTTTCTTTTATAACAAATCTTGCTCTAAGATATATAAGCAACCAATTAATAAGCACCTAAGACTTATATACTAAGCGTTTAATAAGCGTCCTAAGGGATTGGAGCTTTAGAATGCCTCTCTAATAACTAAGAGTTTTAGGCTAATATTAGGTGTTCCTCTAATAATATTTATTAATAATTTATTTAAAATACAAGGCTCTTTTATACTAGTAGAGGGATCCACCTTTAAAGATAGACGTTTTGGAGGCGAAGGAATTAACGTGCTAATTAAATTAGCCTTGTAAAGTGTACTCGCAGCAACTATAAGACCATAGGGGTAAGGGTAATTCTCCCACTATCCTTAAAGCTCTTAGAGGAGGTTTTTTACCAATACCGTTGCCAGCTTCGAGATAGGCGCTGCTAAAGTGTATAGGAAGAATACTTTAGGACCTAAGCCAATAAAAACGTCCGTTAATAGAGTACGTGTATGTAGCCTTATACTTTATCGCGAGCTTAACTATTTCTTTAAGGATGTTACGTTTTCTTATAGCACCTTGAGATATGATTTGAACGCGTCGTTTTGGTAGGAGGGTAATAGATACGTATTAGCATTAAATATCTTTCTTTTTTCCTTAAGTAGCTCATAAAACTAGTTATTTAGCGCTATTGGAAGTTTAACTAAGAATAAAGAGAAGGATAAAGAGAGCTAGGATGAGAAAGAGTGGGAAAAGAAGAGACGGGAATAGAAGGAGAAAGGGAGGAAGGAGGAAGGGAGGAAAGGAGGAAGGGAGAAAGGGAAGGGAAGGGAAGGGAAGGGAAGGGAAGGGAAGGGAAGGGAAGGGAAGGGAAGGGAAGGGAAGGGAAGGGAAGGGAAGGGAAGGGAAGGGAAGGGAAGGGAAGAGACGAGACAAGACAGGATAGGATGGGATAGTTAGCCTAATTATATACTACTTCCCCTAGCTAAACAATGTATAGCTAGATTGCTTACTGTAATCTGGCTAGCATTACTGGCACTAATTCTATACTTATATCTTTAATTTAACTTAAGACATTGCCTATCTTCTATATGTTAATTAGAGCACTTCTATACTTTGGGTAATATCTTTTTTTAAGCTCACTCTAGTGCTGGAGTTAAAATCCCATATATAAGCTAGGGGACTATTTTTATAGGTACGGCAAGCATGCATACTATGGCTTTATTTACTATGACGGAGATAATATTAACGTGTCTTAACTAAAGTCTACTAGAATTAATTAGGGAGGGTAGCCTATTACTAGAAGAGGGGTGTAGATACACCCATAGCACAGCTTATATTATATAAGAAAAGCGCGGATCTAGCCCAAAAAATAATACCATCTAGCTCCTCTTTCTACTTAGCTCCTTCTTTAGATTAGTATTACGTTACTAAAGCTTTATAGAGTAATAATGCTAGTTGTATTTAAGCCTGTTACGCCAGCGCCTTCACTATCTTATAATAGCATAAATACCCCCCCTAGTAGCCCAAGCTAAACGCATCTGTATTATAAGCAGTTAGCGTAGCATCTTATAACTAAAATGCTTACAGCTATATTAAAGATAGTCTAAGTGACTTAACCTTCTCTACTTCCTCTACCTCCTTTACCTCCCCCTACGAGTTTAGGGGTTGAAGAGATACCCAAAGTAAGAGGTTCCAAGGTTGAAGTTAAGGTATTAAATAAGATGTATACTCGCGAAATCCCTAAAACATACTTAGAGATACGCTAATATAGCGTCTGCTATAGCTAGGACAAATAAAGCTGCCAGTATAAGACTATAGAGACTTCGCCGGATACATTAAGTAAGCGTAATATGTATAATTAGTACATTTATATCCTTTGGAAGAAATTTAGTCTATCTCTTAGGTGCCTTTAAATATATTAACTTAGATACTAACTTTTAAGCTAGAAAAGGACAAGAAAGACTACAGCATATACCTAGGTATAAATTTAGGAGAAGTAAAAGACGCCTTATAGGTAGTGCTAAGCGGTATATAAGCTATCTCCCTTTGGGAAGATAAGCCTACAGTAAGTGGACCTTTTTATAGATGTAGCTTATTTTAATTTAACTTCTAGATCCCTATAAACCTTATATTTAATTTCCTACCCCAGTTAAAAATATACTAGGAGAGTCTTTCTCCCAACTTAATTAGCGCTAGGCACCTTTAGGGGTTACTAAGATTTCTTAAAGACTATTTCGCGCCTATAACTAATGTAACAGTGCAAGTGTGGGAGAATTGAGTGAGCGACTTGATTTTAAATGTAGCTCTAGAGTCTCTATATATATATAAGGAAGATGCAGGGAATAGAGATAGGTGGCAAGAATTACAAGGGTAAGCAGCTGAAATGGTGAGATATGCAGGGGTAAGCAGCTGAGGTAGTGAGACGGTAATAAGCAAGTCCGATCTTAGGTCGACAACAGCATGGTACCGGTAGTCGGTTACAACTAATAGTCTCCTGCCGCTTCTAGACCATGGCGAAATTAATTTTAATCTTCTTTAGGCCTTGTTTAAACCAAATATGCACGTCCTTATAATTTGCGAAGGCTTGGATTAACCAAGATGCCTTATATATAATTTAGGCAACTTTAAAACCTTACTTTTTAGCGAAAAGAGCTTTAAACTTGACTGTTACTATTTTGGCTATAATGGGAAGGCGTTTAGCAGGGTAAAAACCACCCTCTCTATTCCGGAATTCCGTTTAACTATAAAAATTATATCTCTTAAGGTATTTCCGCTGGAGCGTTATAAGAGATAAGCCGAGATAAAGCAGGTTCTTATTAGTAATGGCCAGAAGTTTATGTCTTTGAGAGGCATTAACCACTGTAAATATAAAGGGATCGCGTTTTTTTGGACTAAAGATGGCCCGTTAAGATTTTCTACAAGCGGCCGCATTATAGTGGACGCGATAGCATTTTATTGTTAGAATCCTAACTATGGCAAGCAGCTAATCGCTACAGATGCGTACAGAATAAATGTGATTAATTAAGGGACCAATTAGTAAGGGGATATAAAGAATTAGGGTTTAGTTCCTAAGGAGATAGAAGATAATAAGTACCTAATCTGTCCACTAACAGCCCTGGCCTTTAGTTTAGCAGATAAAAAATAGGGTTAGGCTTTCTATATACTTTTTCTAGAGCTAGCGAATTATATGTACTAATATAAGCACTAATAGGTCAATTTGCCGTTGCTAATATTAAGGACATTAAATAGAATGCCTTAGCATTTAAGTCACTCGCAATTAAGGAGGATAAGAAAATAGTGCTTTAAGGACTTATAAAGAGCTACTAGTCTAGGTCCGGGAAATTAAAGTTTGATAATATAATTAAAGGGAAGGGGAAAGGCCTAGTTTTCTTACTATAGTAAGTTTTCTGGTAAGGCATTGGCTATTTTAAAGGCTAACCGTTTTAGTGGTCCACCTAGGGTGGGAAAGATATTAACAGCTAAAGCACTTGCCAAATCTCAGAGGAGATCCCTCTATATAGTTTGTTCCCCTTTATAAGTGTATTTATATACCAGTCTAACCATAATAAGGCTTATACGGGAGACCTTAATATAGATCTAGCCTATTTGGAATAAAACCTAGCTCTAATAGTTGAAAATGTTTACTATTAGAGTGCTGTCCTTCTTCTAGACGAGGCTGATATCTTTCTTATAAAAAGAACTTTAAATAATGTCTGACGTAATAGCCTAGTATCCGTCTTCCTATAACAGATAGAGTATTTCCAAGGCATTATGTTTTTTACGATAAACAGGATTACCGTATTTGATGTAGCTATACAGAGCAGAATACATCTTGCACTTAAATATAACGAGCTAAAGAAACTAGTAAGAGAGTAGGTATAGAAGACCTTCCTAAAGCAAGCTAATGCTGCTGCCAATATCTCTAAAAAAGATATAGAGCGACTTTTGGACCATTAATTAAATGGAAGATAGGTAAGGCAATATTTAAGTAAGAGTTTTAAGGCTAGTGCTAACATACTATATTAGATTAAGAATACTATATAAATTAGTTACGGCTTGGCCAAAAGCAAGGGGGAGAAACTTATATATAAGTATTTAAGAATGGCTCTTACGTTAAACCAAAATTTTAAGAGTGACTTTAAAGGCGCTAGATTAGTTGAGAATTTGAACTCATATGCGTAGATTTGCTTATATATATATAGTATTAAATACGTCTTATAGATTTTATAGCTGGTGGCATTATTGCTTATTACTTTCTTAAAATTACCTGCTTACTTTTGTGACAATAAGGCTATGTGGTAGGCTATGGCGTGGGCAAATTGCTCGCGGATCTAGGAATAGGAGAACGGAAGCTATAGGGCATTAATTCCCATAGGGGAGTAGAAGATATAGGTATTGGTTCCCATAAGGAACTAAAAGCTATAAGGCAATAGGGAAAGCGGGTATTAATCCCCACAAAGAACCATAAGCTGTAGGAGATTAGTCTCCGTAAGGGAGTGGAAGAAATCGCCATTAGTTTCTATAGGGGAGTAAAAGCCGTACAGGAGTAGGAGCTATAGGATATAGTTCTTACAAGGCAGTAGAAGATACGGTTACTATATATAGGAACGGAATTTATAGGGGATTTGTTTTATAGGGGAGTGGAAGATGTGGCTAATAGTATCTATAGATCTAGGAACAGGAGAACGGAAGCCGTAGGGCATTGGTTCCCGTATAGGAGAGGAAAACGTGGCTATAGGATCCCGTAGGGGAGTAAAAGCCGTACGGGAATACAAGCCGTAGGGGATTAGTTCCTATAGGGCGGTAGAACACGTGGGCATTAGCACCCGTAGGGGATTTATTAGCGCAGGGGATTTGTTACCACAGGGGATTTATTACCGTAGGGGATTTATTGCCGCAGGGGAGTAGATCCCGTAGGGGAGTGGATCCTGTAGGGGAGTAGATCCCATAGGGGAGTGGATCCCATAGGGGAGTGGATCCCGTAGGGGAGTGGATCCCATAGGGGATCGGATCCCGTAGGGAATTATTAGAAGTAGGGGATTAGTTCCTATAGGGCGGCGAAACACGTGGGCATTAGCTCCCGCAGGGGATTTGTTTAAGTAGGGGACTTGTTTAAGTAGGGGATTGGCTAGAGTAGGGGATTAATTCTCCTACGGCCTCTATTTAGACGGCATAAGGCGGCTTCTAATAGGCTAGAGAGTAGGTTATATATTTTATGGAAATTTAAAGCTCGTATAGAATGGTGGGGTATAGGGGCCTAGCGGAAGATTAGGTTATCTGCTTTCCTAGGTTTATTTAGCCTAGGCGACTTACCCTACGCTATTTTATATGCGTTTTAACTAAGGCTGCTGCCTGGTCTTAGCCGCCTAAATCCCCGCAAAACTTAAACCTGTGCAGTGGAAGAGTAATAAAATATTATTCTATCTACTCTACTAGTACCTTTGGATCCTTCCTTGCTTCTTAAAGCACCTCCTTTATTTAAAAAGGAAGTTTTTTATTATTTCCCTTTCGCCTTCTACTACCTAGAAATACTACCTTCCGCAATCTATTAACCCAAGGGATCAGTGGCTGATAGTATGGTAAAAAGTTATCACCTGCACCCTTAAGAAAATCTCCTTTATTATCCACTTCTCCTTTCTTTATCTTAGCTAGCTCTTCTATATCTATAAAATTCCACTTATTAAACCTGTTAACAACGTTGCCTTTTCTATTAGGTCTATTATAGTAAATATATATCCAGAATAGCACCTAAAAGAACGACTTAAAATTATACTAAGCTAAGTGTATCTCGCCTAGGAGCACTCCAATTACTATAAACGCTCTTGTGCTGGTCTTGCCCTATACTCCTAAAGGCCCTTCCCACTGCTCCTTAATCGCAAGGTTGAAGTCGATTAAGAATGCCGGCTAAAAAGGATTGTTATCTTCCTTATTTATTATAAGGTTTCCTGTTAAAATGTTATATTAGATAATGCTAGCCTATGTATATAAAGACTCGTATCCTTTAATGCCACCCTTTAGTGTAGTAAGTATTGTAGCCTAAGAGCTTGCCTTATAAAGAGGCTTTCTGTAGTCCCTAGTGATAACGCGTTAATGCACTCAATTTAGGGTTATAAGGCGCCTTCTGCCTTTAGGCGGAGAGCCCAAACACGTGCGCTTGCTGGGCGGTAATGGGGTATTAGTATAGCTGGACAACCTCTTTCTGCTAGAACTTCGGCCTTTCCTTACACTAATTTTTACTCCAGCTGGTTTTGGAGGCATTATTAAGTCTTCTAGCTTGTAGTTTGTCGCTCTTATAATATCTAGCCCCTTGCGGACGTTATTATAAATGTTATCTTCTTTACCGCCTATATAAACTGTCTTATAGTAATAGTACCTGGCTATGTTAACCACTTCTTTCTCTATTACCTTATATAGTAGTTTGCCTTCTTCCTCGCGCTATAGGTACTGCTATAAGTCTTTAATAATAAGGGGTATCTTAGAGGTGTCCCCCTTATAGTGTGCTTTCTAGCAAGTAGTTGCTTAACTGGCGATACAGCGTGCCCGCTTTATGGGTTTGTTAAGGATAAGACGCTTAGTCTAATTATTACGCACAACCTTAATATATCGCTTGCCGTTTGATATTAGAATGGTAGGGTTAAACCTAAGCTACTTTTTATTTATCTAGAGAAATCCTAATATCGCCAAGGTAAATTGTAGTCCGTCTTTATTAATATTAAATGGTAATGATGCGATGCCTCCTACCCGGTTATACTCCTATAGCCGCATAATAGATCTACAGAGGGTAAAGCTTAGGATAAAGTAATAAGTGTCCTAAGCGGCAAAAACTTCTCTTATATATTTTCCCAAATTAAACCATGCCTGCGAGGCTATATTAGTGTTTAGATTACTCTTTAGCTCTCCTAGTATAAGTATATATGATTAATAGCATTAAGAACTTTCGCTAGTTATTAGATTATCCATAAAACTAATATCTAGCTTTTACTTTGCTATAGACCCTTGCAAGGGCTGCTTAGTGTGTGCAATGAGCATTTGTCGTGTCTTTAGGGCGGATCTATGCTCCTCTATAAAGCCCAAAAATGATTTAATTAGGTTATTAAACTACTCTAGGATATTATCTTACTCTATACTTCTAGGCCAGTCACGCCAGCCGCCTTTAGCGTATAGTGGATTGTCCCCTTATACCACTTACTAACTACCCTATTATCCTTAGAATGAACTGGCTTAAATAATACAACCCCGCTATTAACTAGAAAAAGAGAGAAGTAACCTTTAACTCTAAATACTATAGAGAGACTTGCCTAGGGTATAGCCTAGCCGCCTCTACTTACTCCCCAAGATATTAACCCAAGGAACCCATTATTACCCTACTTATAACCAACTGCTACTACGTAAGCGCCGCGGCCTTCTACTATATAGCATATAGGAAAGGCTAGACCGTTGCCACAGCCTCCTAATTATAACTCTATAAGCCTAATAAAGAATAGGACTACGTCCTCTATAGTAATAGGATAAATATAGTTAACCTCCCAGAAAATAATACCCCCGTAGAACTCTATGGACTTTTACCTTTAGACTTTAAAAAGTTTATAAAGCTTAAAAAAGAACTTACTAATAAAGAACTCCGCAAGCTCCTCCCTAAGAGGTACCATAACTTTATTAATATATGCTTATAAAAGAGCGTAAATATACTCCCTTTACATCAACCTAATAACCATGCCATTAATACTAAATAAGGAAAAACGCCACCCTATAAGAGACCCTACTTAATGTTAAAAGACGAACTTCTAGTTATTAAAAAGTATATTAACAAGTACCTTAACAAAGGGTTTATTCGTCCTAGTATATCTCTAGCAGCCGTCCCCATTCTCCTTACTAAGAAGCCAGGAGGAGGTATTTAATTCTATATTAACTATAGAGGACTTAACGCTATTACAATTAAGAACTAATACCCTATACCACTTATATATAAGACCCTTAAGCGGCTTAGCTAAGCCAAAATCTATACTAAGCTTAACATTATTGCCGCCTTTAACCGCCTTTAAATACGGGAAGGTAACGAATAGAAAACCACATTTATATTACGCTTTAGCCAGTTCAAATATACCATTATACCCTTTAGTGTATATAACGGCCTAGGCAGCTTCTAAAGCTATATTAATAACGCCTTATAGGACTACCTTAATAACTTCTACTCTACGTACCTAGGTAATATACTTATTTATAGTAATAACCCTTCTAAGCATACTAAGCACGTTTAAAAAGTCCTACAGCGCCTTAGGGACGTAGGACTTTATATTAACTTAAAGAAGTGCGAATTCTTAGTTATAGAAGTAAAATACCTTAAACTAATTATTATTACTAAGGGTGTCTATATGGACCCTAAGAAGGTATATATAATTACTAAATAGCAAACCCCTAATTGTATTAAGAATGTATAAGCCTTCCTTAGTTTCGCTAACTTTTATTAAAAGTTTATAAACAACTTCTTAGGTGTTATAGCACTACTTACAGTAATAATATAAATAAAAGGCCTTTTTAAAAAAGGAAGAAAAACACATCTACGTTTTACCTAGACGCCTAAATATAAAAAGGCGTTCTAAGACCTTAAAGATGCTTTTCCTAAAGCACCTATCCTAGCTTATTTTATACCAGGATAACAACTCTATCTTAAAACTAACTCCTTAGACTATATTAACGCAGGCGTCCTCTTTTAGATAGGTAATAACGGCCTCCTCTACCTAGTTGCATTCTACTTATCTAAGCTTATACCGCAAGAATGTAACTATAAAATCTATAATAAAGAACTTCTTACTATTATATAAGCGTTTAAGGAATTCTAACTAGAACTCTCCTTAGCAGAACCTAACTAGCCAACTAAAGTCCTTATAGACTATCGCAACCTTAAATATTTTATAACTATAAAATAGCTAAACTAATACCAAGCATGCTAGAACGAGTTCCTCTCTAGTTTTAACTTTAAAATTATATATAGGCTAGGAGTATAAGGTACTAAGCCTAATAGCCTAACACGCCGCTCGCAAGACCTTCCTTAGTCTAAAAATAACCCCTATAACCAGTTCCAACAACAGATAATCCTAAAAGCACGAAATTTAGCCCTAGGCATACTACCTATAATAGAGCTAACTATACCTTAGCTTTATATAACAGAACTAGAGTTACCTCCCAAAATTAATAAGCTTATTACCACGGTATATAACACCTTTATTAACCTATTACTGCACCAACTTATTGCCGCAAAGACTGCCGGCACCTATATAATGCCTACTAACCTCTAAAGCTTAGGCCAGATTAATATGGCAGCCTTAAAAGTAAAAGAGAATAGGTTCTATTATAGAGGCCGCCTATTTATTCCTAACTTATAAAATCTATAACGGCAACTAATCTAAATGGCCTATAACCTCTAATTAAGTAGCTACCTAGGCAAAGGAGGAATTTATAAGCTTCTTAGCCAATACTACTTCTAGCCTAAAATAATAGACTTAGTTAAACACTTTATAGGCGCCTACTACGGTTATAAGCGCGCTAAGGCCTTTAATATAAAGTACTAAGGACTACTGCACCCTCTACTAGTACCTATATAATAATGGGCAGATATTACTATTGATTTTATTATTAACATACCACCCTATAAATAACAGGGCCATACCTATAAGAACATTTTTATAATAATATACCGACTTATAAAAGAGCGCCACTACGTCCTAACCAAAGGTATAGCCGTTAGTAACGTTACTAATGCCTTTCTCTGCAAAGTTTACTAATTATATAGGTTACCTAACTTAATTACATCTAACTAAGGCATATAGTTTAACTCTAATATATAGAGACGAATCTGCTAACGCCTTAGCATCTCTATTAAGATATCCACATCCTTCCACCACAAAACCGCTAGATAACTAGAAAATGCTAATGCTAGCATAAAAGCGTACCTATAATAGGTAGTTGCCTATAGTTAAAATAACTGGGTAGATTACCTTCTACTAGGTAAATTTACAGTAAATAACCATATCTTAACCACTATAGAACTTACACCATTCTTTATAAACAAGGGTTATCACCCCTAATCTAGTATAGAGCCACTAAAACCTATTAAAAAGAAATTGCTATATAGAAAACGCCTTAAGATGCTACTTGCTAACTAGTATACAGACTATATAAAAAATCCACTTAACTACTATAAGGGAGAAATGGCCTGGGCTTAAGCAAAGTAGGCCTACTTCACTAACTATTATAGAACGCCACCATCGGAGATATATGTTGGCGACTAGGTATAGCTAGATGCACGTAATATCTCTATGCAGAGGCCTATAAAGTCACTTAATTATAAGAATCTTAGCCCCTACCTAATTAAACAAGTTATTAATAGGGGAGCTATATATAAGCTAGAGCTTCTGCCTGCCCTAGCCACCCGCGGAATATAGCCCGTATTTTACCTATAGCTACTATACCTTTACTAGCCTAACCCCCTACTAGGACAAATATAGCTTAAACCCCCACTAGTACTAATCCAAGACGAGAATAAAGATAAGAACTATAAGGAATAGACCATTAAACAAATCATTAACTCTAAATACTTTGGCAAAGGCAGAGGACGGCGGCTTTACTACAGAGCTATCTATACAGGATTTGACATAGATTAGCCAGAATAGCAACTATAGAAAGACTTTAAAAATGCAAAGGACCTAATTAGTAATTTTTACCATATAAACCCATAGAAACTAGGCCTAAGTAGAGATTTTATACCTAATCCTCTATAGGAGCCCTTATATAGTTAAACTGTTGTATATTACTATATAAAGGCAAATTGCCATTAGATTGCCGTAGATTACTATTATATAATGGCAAAATGCAATTATATAACCGGAATATTAATAAGATGTCCAGAAACTTTAACTGGTAGTTAAAGTTGTCTAATTAGTTGGATTCTTAGGTGCCAAGCCTTATCACATAACATTATTTTAAGCCCTCAGCGATACCCCCTTACTTTTCCTTCTCTATACCTTAAATGTCCCTTCTACATATATATAGCAACCACAGCGTCGCTGGAGCTCCGCCTCTATAAGAGGGGGGGTAGTGTCACGGAACCCTACCATAGGGGCCTCCATAGGAGAGCCCCGTGCTCTTGCATACACCTCGCGTACAGCTTACGTCAGCTACGCGTAGGTATATCACCTCCTTACGCCCTTAACCCTTACGATTGATCGCGCAACGTCTTGTAGACTTCCCGAATACATACGTTCTGTAGCCATTGCCCCCGTCTCGTGACAATAATCTAAATAATTTAAACTTCTTATTAAGTGGAAAGGATATAAAATATAAACCTAGGAAACCTATAACTAGATTAAGGCCGTCGCGCCTTTCTTAGTAAAAGAGTTTTATAAGAACTATCCTTTACAGCCTGCTCTAGCTAGATAGATATAATATAAAGGTAAACAATTGCTACCTAATATAAAGATATAAAACATAATAGCAGGAAACTTGAAATTAAAAAGAACTTAAACTATATTATAACGCTTATAAAGCGATAAGTTATAAATTCTTAACTAAATTAAATTGTTTTAGACCTTTAGCTAAAGGGGGGGTACTATAACGGGACTAGCCTAGTTATAGTAGAAATGTCTCAGTAAAACACTTAATAGATAAATTCCAACGCTTTAATTAAATTCTACTAAATTCTACTAAGTTAATTAAATTCCGCTAAATTCCGCCAACTTAATTAAATTCCACTAAATTCCACTAATATAATAGAATTTTGGTTGAAACCTGTTAAAATCTGCATAGATTTATGTCTATGCATCTACTGCTAAGACCCCAAATATTTAGTTACAAGTTTCCTATATTCCTTCCTCTTCTTTACACAACGTCTTGTATTTAGCAAGAGCTATATACCCTTAGATTAGATAGAATTTATATTGTTCCTTCAAATCTTCCCTAAAGCCTCTTTGTGCCCTTACAGCTAAGATCACTACTTAAATCCTATTCTGCTCTGTATATATATTAACTAACTAACTAAACCAATAATATATACCCTTTCTTCCCGTTTTTTTACCTTCTTTCTTTATACAACGTCTTAACTTTATTATGCAGTTTATGTATATAGCTTAATAATATCTACTTCGCTATATATTATTACCACTTATACTTACTCCGTAACAAATTCTTAATTAATAACTTACTACTTTAAAAATAGGTAAAGCTTATCTTTTATTACCTGGGTGCCGTCTATATTACCTTTTAGTCTTATATACTAGTCTTTCTACTTTTTCTACTTTAGCTTATATATTCTTATAGTATTCTTTAAGCGCTAGGCCTTATAAATATCCTATAGCCACGCCGTTTAAGCCTTAAATTTGTTTTAGAGGTTATAGAAGAAGGAGAAGGAGGCTAGGGGGGCTTTTTTTAACTATAAAGTAGACTTTATCTCCGTAAGAGGTTAGGGGGAAGACGTATAAGTATAGCGTAGGTACGGGTAAATAAAGCTACCAAATACGTAAATATTAAAGGAGGAGGAGGAGAAGAGAGCTCTATATTATAGAATTAGAATTATAGTAGGCCGTTCTATATAAAATTAGAAGCCTTGCGTGAGCTAGGAGTTAGCGCGGGCATAAAAACAGGAAGAGGGTTAAAAAATAGATTGTTAAGGCGATAATAAGGTCAAAGGCGCGCAACGAGGACCTCTATACTAACCCAGTACTAACCTAGGCCTTAAAAACGCATCCGAAAAGTAGGGGTTACTACCCAAGGGGGGGGGGTAATATGTGGACGATATGTCGCGGACCTTGGGGTTGTGCGTAACCTAAGGTTACGCAAGCTTATATGTCCGCGTATATATATATATATAGCACATACTCCAGATATTTTAGTTTGTGTGGTCGCTTAAGTTAAATACAGCTACTAATGCGCGTTCTATATGGCTAAAAGTGTGATACCGCCAACCTCTCTCCGGCGTTCCATCAGTGACCACGCTTACTGTATAGTAGCTTTCGCCGACCCCCATTGGTGACCACGTTTAACTTTTCTGTGACCACGTTCGGCTGCACCCCGGTGCCGGGTCTGCTCCTGAGTTTTGTCTCCTCGCGAAGCTCCTTGCAAATCTCTACGCAGAAAGGTGTTGTTGCGGGACTTCGGACTCTAATTCAACCCGCTACGCAACTTACAGTGTTCTATAAGGTAGTTGTATCGCCCTGCAGAGAGCTACTTCCGGGATAACAGAGAGCTTTGTACAATATCTACTCTAAAAGATATGCTTTATGCGGAATATCCAACGTTTCTCACGTCTTCTCCTAGGAAAAGTCAAGTTTTATTATATAGTAAATAATATAAAGGGGTAGAAGTGCGGCGGAGTTTTAAGGGTAATTAAGCACCAATATGTACGAAGCTTGCCCATGCAAGAACATCCTCGGCTGCATTACCCCGACCGACTTGCCGCTGCTGGCATGCAGCGCTGGCAAAGTGAAGCGCTTTTGCTACGTGGTAGCCAGATTAACTCTCAACAATATCTAAGCGGTAGGTTTGATCTAATCGGAACAGTTCTTCGTAAAAGGCTCGCGCAATTACAATGGCTGCGACGTCATCTGCCTCCTAGAGAGTTCAATGACCGCTGGGAAACCAGAAAGCTGGAACGCTGCTGCTAGATGGATATTCTCGTCGATAAGACAAAGGTTGTATTGCTGGGCTGTGTAGCAGGCCGAAAGATATGCTAATCGAAGAGGTCGTTGATCTAATCGCGAAGAGTTCTGAATGCGTCTGAGCTCCTATACGGCAAGTGGATCGGGTTTGTAGGCATCGGATCTAATCCAAACAGTAGAGAGGTATTTGAAGGGTCGTTTAGGTCTGGCTCCGTATGGTATGCGAAATGTAATATATTGACGTTATTACTGCGCACGTGGTCCAAAACTTTGGTGGCGGAGGGCTAGCAAAGCTTAATTAGCTAAGTAGAAGAGAGAGGTGCATTATTTAGGCTGTGGGAAGATCTAAATGCTTTACGTATAGCTTGTGATTCGTCTTCTATAGACAAGTAAGCCAGCTCGCCAGCTGTCTGAGGCATAGTGATCAATGCCATTATTAAAGATGCAATATCAACCTTGGCTTGACATCGGCGTGCGAAGGCTAAGCTTAAGAAACTCGAAATATAGGATAAGACGACATAAGCGTAAACGTTCTACAAAGGGGCTTTGTAACCTTTACTAACTACGTGTAGTGGTAAAAGGCCTATTGGACCGCTAGTAACCCACTAAAGTCTAATTTTTGGAACCGATTCGGTGTCTTGTAATGGTTCTAGGTGTTTCAAAACGGGCTGGACGGCCATGTCCCATAACCACCCAAGTAATCCTCTCATTCTCCTATTTGCTAGTGGTCTTCTAGATGGCACCATCTTGCTAAGTCGCGAGGCACTGACAACTATGTCTATCCGTTTTTTAATTTCGGAATATCAGAGTTCGGGCAAAGGTAATGTTTAAATCGCTGTTAATATAACAATAATTGTATTGTAGCGCTGATCTACTGTACAGAAGGATACCAGTGGGCTATAAACCGCCAATTCCCGAAGTCGCTCTGCTGAGGGACCTTGATTGAAGCTACGGAGTCCAGGAAAGCAGCGGATACGTCTTTTGATTGTTTTTAGCTCTGCCAGCTCTGCGTTTCGCTTGGCCACAAGATCCTGTCCGTGAGACGATGCAGTTTCTCTCTCTTGAAGGGAGTGCGAAATCGAATCGCGCAGAGCGACATATCGAGCGTGCAGTTCTGGATCTGCGTGCTTTATATTCGTGAGATCATCATGATATCTCATTGCAATGTTAGCTATGATACCTTGGCCTGCCTCAAGAATTTCTAGGCCCAGACATGGCAATAATCAGTTAGTTAGTTACGGTTATGTTGGATTACATAGTAACATAACTAACCAAATCATAATCGCATCTGCTGATTATGTTACGTAGATACAACTATATAACTAAACCGGGTATACTACGGAAATAAGAAAAGAAGGGGTAAACTTTTAAGGTAGACCTCCAGGGTAGAGCTTCTGTCACGAAATTCAGATAGATGAGTTTATTGATGAAAAAGGGTTGATAGATTAATGATCTGGTATCGTGTCTTTTTGACCTTGATCTGACGTGTCTTCAGTGACGTGTCTTCGTGCACGTGACTCGTGCACGTGACCCACGTCTTTAGAGAATACAGATTATCTGATACACCCCCTTAGCTTCGAGCTCTTTAAGGTCAAAGCTAACTACCTTCTCATATCCGTCAATGCGTTAATTAAACTATAATGTCGTCTAAATCCTTCCTTCTCGCCCTAACCTTCTCCCTTAGGTCCTCTAGTTGCTTCTCCTTATTTAGCCGCTCCTTAATATCCACTATTCCGACTAGGTTAATAAAGTTCTAAAACCTCTACTTGGGCAGGGCCTTTATAAGTCCATTAGCAATTATCTCCTTTGTCGCTATTTATTAAAATCGTACTTGTCTTATTACGTATTCCTAACGTAGCCAGTGTTAATAGATGTTAACGTGTTGGAGCTTTATAATTAGCTTTACTATATCTTCTATAATTAGTTAGAGTATCTAGGTGTTATTACATTTAATAATTAACGGCTCGTTTAACCTTAATATTATTACTTTAAACAGTCTACTAATAAAGATAGCTTTTTTTGCTATCTGTAATAGGGCTAACAACTTAGCTTTTATGCTTAACGTTATAACCATACCCTACTTATTTGCTCTCCAGGTAATTGGTCCCCTAAATAGCTTTATAATATATCCTTGCGAGCTCTTTCTATTAATGGAGTTATCCGCGAATAATGCATTACTGGTATAGATAAATAATTGCGCTTTACTTCTACCGTCTCTTCTATTATCTTGTTCTTTATCGCGTATTCCTTTGTCTCTCCCTCTACTATTTATTCCTTCCTTATCTCCTCTATAGCAGATTGCTCTGCTCCTCATGCTATATAGGTACTGGATTACTCTATCTACCGCTTAATAATACTCTTAACTTAGGTTCTAATTAAACCTTACCAGCTATAATACTACAAAAGCAATATCTAGACGCGTTATAGTGGCTGCATAGAGTACTAAACCTAATTTTCTCTAATATAGCATCATAGGAGCTGCTTCTCTTAGTAGGGATATAGGACAGACTAGTAGGTCTATATTAGGGAACGGAAGCATTAGACGGACCGATTGGTAATTAATAGGGAGGAGTTTAGATTCTGCTATAGGAGTGCCTAGAAGACGCCCTATAAGATCTATCTTATACTAATTAGCTATCTTCTTAATATAGGCTTCCTAGGATAGCTATAGGAGCCTCTAGCTATAATTACATAGCATATAGATTTCTAGGAACCATTTTAGCTTGCTAAGGGTACTTATCTGGTATTCCTTGCTTAGCTCCTTAATTGCTTCTTAAGCTTTCTTCTTATCTGTCTTTTGGTAGCAGAAGACAATATCGTTAATATAGAAGAAGATAACTATTCCACCTTTTAGCATAACACACGGCTCCTAAGGTACCTCTTTAAAGCCCAATTCATTTAATAAGCTCGTGAGATTCTTCTACCATAATAGTAGTAATCGTTATAGTCTGTATAAGGCTTTTCTTAAGCGCAGTACTTTATCTGTCTTTCCTTTGTTAAACCCTAGCGGTAGCTTTATATAGACGACCTTATTAAGATCATAATAGACAAATATATTAACTATATCTATCTATATCGTCTCCAGGTCGAATTTTACAGTAATTGCTATAAAGGTTTAAAAGGTCGTACTAGCTAATATAGTAGCTCTTATAGGTAGGTCTCCTGGGGCCTATTAATTTCCGTATACTACTAAGCGTGCCTTATATTTCTGGAGAAATCCATGCTTGTCCATCTTATAGACAAACACCTACATTAAGCTAAGAACCTGCTGTCCCTTTATATACTTCTTATCTGTTTCTTAAAACGACCTCATTTAATAATGGGATTAGAGGTGGGCTTATTAAGCTTCTTGGAACTAATCTTAAAGAGGATACATATTAAGGTTGTAGATTAACTAAGGTAGCGGAGGTAAGTTCTTCCTATATAATCTAACATTACATATTCTGCCTAATTTTAGCTTACTATTATTAAGTTAACTATTAAGGTTAAACTTCCTTTCTGCTAAGAAGGCGCCTTAATAGGCTAACATAATCCTTTTAGTAATAAAGTCTTTAAACCTATTATCACTAGCTTCCTTAAACGAGTCTTTAACTAAGTCGTTAGATACCCCCTAAGTGTTAAACACATCTCCTGCTTAATAAGCGACGTCTTAATTAGTACCTTATACACCTAACTTTATAGGATACTCGATATAAAAGGTATATAGAGATTCTTCGTCTTCTTCTATTAAAGGTAGTGTATAGTACGCATCTTTAAGAGCTCTTATAAGCTTGAGATCTGCTAACTTATTAAAGGTTCAAACTGGCTTATTAACATTATTGTCGTCTTCCTCTTAAATTAACAGTTTAAATATTTCTTTATTGTCTTCCAGAAGGACCTTATTCTTAGTTAGAGTATTAGGGAGTTAAATCTTCTTAATTAGCGTATCTAATTCAGTGTGTAGGTCCTTTAAGATATCCATTTGCTTGCCGTTAAAGAACGTCTTTTTATTAAAGATAACGTCCCTAGTAGAGATAATAATACTTTTATATAGGATCCAGATCCTGTAGATATTAGTAGAGTTATAGCCAATAAGATAGCTAATATGGGCTCGCGGATCTAGCTTGCTTAGCCTTTTCTTCTTTAGCTAGGTATTTAACGTTATCACATACGCCCTACAGCCGTAGGCTTTTAGGTGCGCTAGTTACGGCTTTCTTAATATTACGGACGCTTTAAGTACGATGTTACGACTACTTGGAGAAGAGTCGGCAGAAGCTAGTTGGTGGATACAGGCACGGTCCAGGATGGATCCGGTGGAACCATATAACGAGGAATAGTAAGCAAGTCACATAATGTTATACGCAGTATACACAGTATACGCAGTATACGCCACGTATAACACGTATAACACGTACCTTACATACAAGAGAGGATTTCTTAGGAGTATAGTTGTGTATTTAAAGGACCTCAGTCCCTACCGTAGATAGTTCTCTTCTTATAGTGAATCTCAGAATACAATTAGAGTTAATCTGTTAGGTAACCACTCCACCAGTTATTATTACATTGTTGTTTTTATCGTACCTATATACCCAGCCTATTAACAGAACCCACCATAGTTCCTACTACAAGGTTCCGTTACACATTTACTACTAAGGTTACAGTATTAGAACAAACTCAAATAACATACCACCTAGAGCAGCACCAGTTACAACGGCGTTAACGGGAGCCACAACCTCAGGTCTAGGAGATACCAGTATAGACAAGGGGGATTCTCAAGTGGTTACGCGAGGTCAGTTATAGGAAATGGTTAATTACTTACAAGACAATAATAGGATACTCAAAGAACGCATTAATAGAATTAGAGCAGCAAAGATCAAGTTACCTTTAATTAAACAATTCTCAGGAGAGAAGTTAAAGCTTAAGGGATTTCTTACGCAGATATACTTTAAGGTAGTACAGGAAGGAGCAAAGTTAGCAATATTATTGGACCAAGTAGCCTATGCAGGATTGTTCCTGATGGGGAGGGCACTTAAGTAGTTTAAGCCGTATCTTACGGAGATATAGGCCAATGGCATAACAACTACTAATTAGGATGTACGGTATATATTTACCAGTTGGAATAGGTTCGCAGAGTAACTAATACAGATGTTTAGAGACCCAGAAGCCACAACCACAGCAGAACAAAAGCTTCAGAACTTAGTACAACGCACTTTAGTAATTAAGTATATAACACAGTTTCAAACACTAGCTATATAGGTTAAGTGGAATAACAAGGCGCTCATAGCATAGTATAAACAGGGACTTAAGGCTAAAGTCCAGGACGCAATTATCCTAATAGAAGATGCGGATACTTTAAAAAAGTTAATAGATTAGTTAATAAAAATCAATAATAGAATCTACCAAAGGAAATAAGCTAAGAGAGGGCAAGATAAAGTTCCATAGTTGTATAAGGCACAGAGTACGCAACAACAGACATAGAGTTAAAAACTATAGAATGGCGCAGAGCTAATAGACCTAAGTAGTACCAAAGAAACCTAAAGATAGGAAAAGAAACTATAGAAACCTAGAGGTTAAGAATCAAGTAATTAAAGGACCAAGGAGTAGAGGCTAAACTAAAGATCTCAGCAGCAGAAGACGTTTAGGCAGACTCCATAGTAAGAAAAATAGTTCAAAAATGGAGCTTATATAAATTGCGGAAAACAGGGTCATTTCGCCAGAGACTATAGAGGTGGTTAAAATAATTACGTAGTAAAGGGAACCAGACCAGCAGACAGCACGTATATATAGAGGGACAACGGTGCACTATAAGGAATAAAAGAGTGTTCAATTAACAGTTTTATATATTATTACAATAACGCATACTAAATTCATAAGGACGCTAAGTACGGCGCAAGCTATTAGCCATAAGAGCCAGAGTTAAAAGGACTCCAAGGAACCAAAAAGTTAGACAAAGAACAAAATCAACTCTATAAGCTAGATTAAGATATCACAGCAATATACGGACGAAGATCAGCAGTAATAACAATAAAGTCGGAGTACTTATTAATTAATAGCAACAAGGACGAAAAGGAGGCTAACTAGGAGCACTCAAACCTTAATAACGCAACAGAAGTAGAGACTAAGACCATCACCAAACAAGATTCAGTAACGGATATTATAATACTATTAGATACAATTTCCATCGCTTTACAAGACAATAGGAGCAATATTTAAAAGGAACTAAGCAAGCAGACGACTGCTAGTACTAGCTCATCACTTAATAAAGGCAAAAGGCCATAGGCTTAAGATTCTTAAGAAGAGATACAAGAAGCTCAAGACTCTCAAGACAAGATAAGACACACCTAAAAACCCACAATAGACGAAAACCAATGGGAAAGGGCGGCAACTTAGTTTAGTAACAAACAAATAAGTATAGGACGCAAGTTCAAGAACTACAAGTTTAGGGAACAAATAAGAACGTTAGCAATTCCAAGTAAACGTAGTATTCAGCCTAAAGATCAAACAGTTAATACCAGGATCAAAAAGCAAGATAACTACAAGGATCTAGCTGCAAGACACAGAAAATAAAAAACTATAGATAAGTTTAGGACAAGAATTATTACATAGCAAGAGCAAAAGCTAGACAAGAGATTAGCTATGCCAGGTTATATAAGGGACAGAGCACCCATACAAAGAGTTACTAATAGGCCGAGTGCAGGGACACCTAGGGCAAAGTAGTTAGACAAACTAGAACAAGAGAAGGATCTAGATATCCCAACTAGGTTCAAAAAAAGGCATACCAAAGGATATTACAATGCAGCAATAACAAGGTATTTTCTAACGGATAGACCATATATACTAAACCAGCTGTACGGAAAGTGGTATAGGCAACAACACAACAACAAATGGGAAGATTTTTATATATAGCTAAACAAAAAAGTTGTCTAAGACCAACCTATTACAGAGAAACGCATAAGTTATATTAAAGGAGCATTAATTATGATGTTAAGGAACCTAGAAGAAAGGTCCAGGGACTAGAGAAGTAAGCAACAAATCTTAGTACCCACAGCAGAGATACCAGTGGTTAGGTTAACTAGGTATAGGTTTAAACTTAAAGATAAAGATAAACTAAGAGTTAACCCAAGACATGCAGCGCATTATACACTATTATGGATAGCTTATATGGATAACACATGCAATATATATAGAGCACCTAAAGATAAGAACCAGAAGTACCTAGTAAGAATATATTAGGCACCAGAGGAAAAGCGGTTTAGGAATGCTAAGTATATACATAGTTAGCACCTAGTAGAAGTATAAGGTTAAGGGGACTTAACACTTTAACCCAGAAGATTCCTTACAGAAAAATGCCTAGACGGACAATAGTGGTGGGAGTACCCAGAGAACACTTATCCATGGCATATAGAGGAAAAGAAACAAACTAAGTATTGGCTAAAGTTGGACTAAGTATAGGCAAGATCTAGCAGCCAACAGTTAGGAAAAGGGGAGGCGTATAGAACCAGAGGGAACTAGTATTAGAACCTTAAACCCTTAAAGAAATTTAAGGACGGCACCTAAATTTAAGAGCTAAGTGGCAAGATCAGCAGTTTAAAGCGTTAGTAGACAGTGGAGTAATAAGAAACCACATATCACTAAAGGCAGTAGAAAGGATGGGGTTACCATATAAACAGAAGGAACACCTATATCCACTTATAATAATTTTAGGAGATCAGATAGCCTATAGAGGAGGCATTATTAATCTTAAAACAGGACCTATTTAGATAACTATTAAAGGGAGACCAGTCAGAATGTTTTTTAATATCCTACCATTAGGATCAGACAAGGCAATACTAGGAATACCTTAGTTACAAAAATACAATCTAAAGATTAATTAGGTTACAGGTTAAGTTAATATTAAGGATATATAACAATATAAAGTGCGACAGCAAACCAAGTTGGTATAGTACCAAGTTAGAGCAATATATAAAGAAACTAAGCAAGGCTTAGGCTATATACCAAAGAGATACTATAAGTATGGAAAAAAGTTATGGTTACTAGAAAGTAAGAAGCTGTCAAAGTATACAGCTTAGGACTACAAGATAGAGTTAGAAGAGGGAATAAGTCCAAAGTTCTTTCCAATCTATAAGCTTACTAAAACAGAGTTAGTAGCGCTTAAGGAGTTTATCCAGGAGAACTTATAAAAGGGATATATCAGACCATTACAGTCATCAGCAGGATATCCAGTACTATTCATCCCAAAGAAAAACAGAAAACTTAGGATGTATATAGACTATAGATAGTTAAACAGCATTACTAGGAAGAATAAGTATCCTTTACCCTTAATTAGCAAAATCTAAGACAGGATAGGCAACGTAAAGATCTTTACAAAGATAGATCTAAGGTAGGCGTACCACTAGATCAGAATCAAGAAAGGCAACAAATAGAAGGCAGCCTTTAGGTCAAAAAAAGGACTATATAAGCTATTAGTTATACAATTTGGGCTTACAAACGCGCTAGCAACGTTTTAAAAGCAAATCAATAGTATATTAGAAGAACACCTAGATGAATTTATTATGGCATATCTTAACAATATCATTATCTACTTAGAGAGTAAAAAAGAACATAGGGAATATATTAAGTGGGTCTTAAAGAGACTACAAAAAGAAAAGATGCTAGTAGCAATTAAGAAATGCAAATTCTTTACCCAGAAGACCAATTTTATTAGATTTATTATTAAACTAGGCCAACTTAGTATAGATCCAAAGAAGATCAAGGCTATAGTAAATTAGCAAGAACCAGAGAACGTTACACAGTTAAGATCGTTCCTAGGGTTTTGCAATTACTACAGAAGGTTTATAGCGCAATAGTCACAGGACATTAAGCCGTTTACGCGGTTAACTAAAAAAGAAGAACCGTAGGTATAGGGAAAGGAGCAATAAGAACTATTTAAGAAAGTTAAAGAGTTATTTACCTAAGAGCCAGTTCTTAAGATCTATTAACCAGGTCTAGAGACAGTTATAGAAATAGATATATTAGACTTTGCACTAGGGGCGTGCTTCCTATAGAAATATCAAGACGGATAGCACCCAGTGGCATACTATAGTCGGAAAATAACACCACCAGAACTGAACTATAACATCTACAACAAGGAGTTATTAGGTATAGTTACAGCATTTAAGGAATAGAGAGCATTCTTACAAGGCATAGAGAAACCATTTATAGTTAAAACGGACTATAAAAACCTTACAGGATTCCTAATAACAAAGGAACTCAACCAGAGACAGGTTAAATGGGCGGAAATGCTTACAGAATATCATTTTAAAATTTAGCATACTAAGGGTACAGACAATACACAAGCAGACGCTCTAAGCAGAAAGGCTAAACTATAAAGTAATAAAAAGCTATCGGGAGCTTTATTACAAAAGGATCAAGACAGATTAATCAGGTATAATTATCCAAAGATTACAGCAACTAAGAAAAGTTAGATCCATAAATTACTAGAGAGTAATTAAACACAAAAGATCTAAGAAGCACAGAAAGAGGATTAAGACTCAGAGCAATACAAAAATAGAGAAGCAACGTATATGCCTAAGTCTATCACAGAAAAATTTATTAAGGAATTCCACAAGGGGATAACACAAGGACATAATAGAGCTATAGGCTTAGTGTCAAGACTTTAAAAGGAGTATATTATTTAAGGAATCTAGGGACTAGCGAGACAAGTTATAAAGGAATATCTAAATTGCTAAAGGAATAAACTAACAAGGCATAAGCTATATAGAGGGCTACAACCTGTTAAGACACCAGGAAGACCATAGGAGGTTATATTATAGAACTTTATTATTAAGTTACTAAAGTCAAAAGATCCTATTACAGGACAAGATCATAACGCAATCTTAATAATAGTGGATAAGCTAATAAAGTAGGGATACTTCATAGCATGCACTAAAGAGATATTAGTAGAAGATATTGCTAGAATCTATATAAAAGAAGTGTTCGCAAGACATAGAGCACCAGATAAGATTATATTAGATAGAGATCCAAGATTTATAGCAGCATTTTAGGAAGTGTTTCTGGCAGAATAAGGGGTTTGCGTAGTAATATCTATAGCATATTACCCGCAGACAGACGGACAAATAGAAAGACTAAACTAGACACTAGAGCAGTATCTAAGGCACTATATTAATTACACACAGAACAATTGGGTATTATTACTACCAGTTACACAGTTTGCATATAATACAACACCGCAAGAAGAAATAGGGACATTACTATTTAAGGCGAATTACGGATACAAGCCAAAAACATCATTATTACTACATTAAGCAAAAAAGATGAGTAGCACAGCTAAATAAAGAATAGAGACATTAATAAATCTTTATACAGACCTTAAAGAAACAGCTAAACTAGTATAAGAACAAATAAAAAGGTACTACAATGCTAGGAGATCTAAGGGACCAGATCTTAAGGAGGGGGATAAAGTATGGCTACTACACAAAAACTTTAAGAGTTAACAACCAAGTAAGAAGTTAAACCACATTAGACTAAGACCTTTTAAAGTTAAGCAAAGAATTTTATTAGTTATATATAAGTTAAACCTACTAGCCAAAATAAAAATCTACCCTGTACAGTATATCGCAATACTAGAGCCAGTATATGGAAATATTAAGCCACCAGTCTATAAGGCAGATATATACAGAGGGTAAGAGGAAGACAAATAGTAAGTTTTAAAGATCATCAGTTATAAGGATATAGATAACGAAACATAGTATAAAGTAAAGTGGATAGGCTATAGTAAGACTACCTAGGAACCACTAAGCAACCTAAGGAACGCTATAGGAAAGGTACGGGAGTATTAGAAGAAAGTAGGTTAGGCAATATTAATAAAGAAGGATCGCCAAAAAATAAGTTACCTAAGGGGGACCCAAGAGAAGCAATTGCTGAGCTACTTAGAGTTATTTCCCTTATAAAAGGAGAGCTAATCCTTTTATTACCTAGCTTAAATAAACCCTATTAAACCAGTTTCCACTTCTTAGAACAAACCTTCTCACAGACATATTTGAGACAAAGAAGACGGGCAGAGGCCAATAAACAGGCTTTAAGGGCACACTATTAAGCAGCTGCAGCCTCCTACTCCGCTTTCTGCGAACAACAGAGCTCGTCTAAGGCGCTTAAGAGCTTACCGTTAAGTTTCGCAGCGGTAGATTAAACATAAGACCCTATAATAAGTTACTTAGGGAACTTAAAGACTGTTAAGAGTTATAAGACGCGCACACTTAGCATCTAAAACAGAGCGAACGTCGCAGGACAATTAAATATTTGCTTTAATACACTCCAAGTAAAACAAGGGTTATTAAGACGAAGGACTCGCTAACACAACACATACTAACCCCGCTTTCGCGCAACGAGAATACAGAGACGGCATTGTTTCACCAAGCGACAGTATAGCGGCCACGGTGCGAGCATGGCGCTGCGCTTGCGAAGAAGAAGAAGCTTTAGGCATAATAAGTACAAATATTAACCAGACTGATTAGACGGACATCACACCTCTAGTGGACAACTTAGAGATGTTAAGAATCTTCAAGGACGAAGATAAAGAGGAGGGAGATAGTATTATAGACGCTTTAAGTACAATGTTATAACTACTTAGAGAAGAGTCAGCAGAAGCTAGTTAGTAGATATAGGCACGGTCTAGGATGGATCTAGTGGAACCATATAACAAGGAATAGTAAGCGAGTCACATAATATTATACGCAGTGTACGCAGTATACGCAGTGTACGCTACATATAACACATATAACACATACCTCACATACAAGAGAGGATTTCTTAGGAGTATAGTTGTGTATTTAAAGGACCTCAGTCCCTACCGTAGATAGTTCTCTCCTTGTAGTAAATCTCAGAATACAATTAGAGTTAATCTGTTGGGCAACCACTCCACCAGTTGTTATTACGTTGTTGTTTTTGTCGTACCTATATACCTAGCCCATTGACAGAACCCACTGTAGTTCCTGCTACAAGGTTCCGTTACACTTAACCTATTAGCTAGGAAGGTATAAAACCTCTTATATAGCGATTTCCAACTATTACTTTCCCATGGCGTTTGATCTCAAAGGTAGACTATATAGTTAACTATCTCGTTCCATAGGTTGTGTAGTAGATTAGCAGCAATTTTTATTACTTATACTCTCTTAATAATCACACCCCCTAAGCGTTCGGCGGTACCGTTCTAAGCTTAAGTATGTAGCGCCAAAGGCTTGAATGTAATCCCTTACGTCTATAGCCATTTAAGGGTTCTCCTTTTCCCTAGCTTATTGTTTAATCTAATAGTGTTAATCTTAAGGTTATACCTCAGACAAATCCATTAGATAAAATCTTTAAGCACTTATAGTGTCTCCTTCTCTTTACTATGCATTATTATAAAATACGGGAAGGTTCTTCCTAAGAAGGTATTATAGATAAATATAACTTGTATAAATCTAGTATACGCTTCCTTAAGGTCAGTCTAGTCAATATAAAGGTCAAGATAGGGTTTATTAATATTCTATTCTAAGAACCTTCTTAAGACCTAACGCTTAATTTTGGCAAGACTGCAATATTAATATTCCGTCGTCTTTAGGCCTTAAAGCTTAACTCCTAAGGCATTAAGACCTAGATAATAAAGGCTTATAGGTCCTAGATAACCTAGACGCAGGTACTATAGATATACATTACCTTTTAAGTCTAGACGAACGTCTCTTAATAATACTCTACGCTTCCATTAGCGGCATAGCAGTTGGCTTATATTAAACGCTAATAGACTTCCTAGTTAGACGTATTTGATAGTCTATTATCTATAATATTCTTCCATTTAATATAGGATTGTGTCGTCCCTCTAAACTAGTAGATTATTGTCTCCTTTATTATCCTAGTAGTGTGGTAGGGTACGGTGTCTCTCAGATAGGAAAGTCACGGTACTATCTATCTATCAGTCAGTCAGTTAGTCAGTCAGTCTATCTATCTGTCTCTCTGTCGGTAATAAAGAAAGAAAAGAATATATTCCGGTAGGTTCGTAATCTCCAAGAAGGAGGGAAGCCGAAGGCTCAATATATACAGGAAAATGCCAAGACACTAAGCATGGGACATTTTACCCCACCACAGTAGAACCCTCGTTTTTAAAGTAAACGGAATAACACTAGATTCGTATTAAAGTCTATATAAAAGGCAACGTCCTTAAGACGTAGGATTCCCTTACTTTTATCTAGTTTTATAACCTGGATAGTAACATTGCTGTAACCTAGTATAGGCACTTCTAAGCTGCCGGCAATAATATATTTGTATCTTAGAGCTTTCCTAAAATTATAAAAACAAGAGAGGTTATTAAAGATATGGAAAGTGGTTCCTAAGTCAAGAATAGTTAATAGCTTTAATAGATGGAGTTAACCGGTGTAATACAATTCTAGGAATATCGCATTAGCTTCTCCCTTAATCTTAACTGTCTCCTATTATTATTAAGCTTTATTAACCTTTAATTTCTTAAGCTTAAGTTGTTCTACTTAGGCAGCTAGATCCTTGTCTTACTCTACCTTTATAAGTACCCTTTTTATATGTATACCTACGGCTTTAAATCCCTTAGGCCTTTTGCTCTTAAATAGATACCAATAGTTAGAAAGAGTATATCCCCTTATATTACATGCCAGGCATTTAAGGTTCTTTGACCTTTTAGAAGACATCTTTTTAGTTAAATTTATACCTACCCTTTTTTAGCTGCGAGATAAGCTGTTCCCTTTTCCTTTTTAGACTTTAGCAGTAATAGAGATACCCTCTTTAGGCTCTCCTATAAAGTCTATATTAAATGCACTCCCTCTCGCTATTGTAGGTACGGCTTTAAAAAGGTTTTGGAATACTTCTTATAGCTCCATTACTACTTTACGGTATTCTGATAAGGGAGCCTTTTTAGTATTATTTGCCTGCTTCGTATACAGAACAAAATAGGTTTCGCTTATAGGTTGTATTGCATTTGCAAGGTCTATTAGCCAGATCCTATTAGTCATCTATAGAAGATTATACTTCTCTACTATCTTTATCGCATGCTCCTATTGGTTAAGCCACTGGGTAACCTTTGTCTGCTTAAGCCCTTTAAGTAATTCTGTGTACTATAGTTATACCTTTCTTATTATAAAGTTCTTTAAGGGCTTAGTGTCTTCTTTTAACCAAATCAGCCATTCCTTAACTGTGAGAGAAGGGTCGAGTAGTAGCTTCTTCTAAATTAATACTATAGACATAATCTGGGTGCGGATCTATTAAAGATGCTCTTCCTGTTTTAGGAAGTACTTTATGTCTTAGTTATAGTATCGTCTGCTATTCTCGTACGCTCTCTATTGATTCGTCGAGAGCTATATATATGTGGTTGCATTCTCGTTGAAATCTGTAACTTTTGGAAGAGGTGGTTTTTCAAGTAGACCTTCTTAAGGTGCTTCTGTGGCTGGGTCAACATGGGCCCAAATTTGCTGATCTACGAGGGCTTGTAGTTGCCAGATCTATTGCTCCCAGTCTTCTAGCTTATTAAGGACGATCGTGGTAGACGAACTCGACGTTAGTGGAGTCATTTTGACTGATAGGCAGATGGGGAATTGAGATGGTATTTTGTTATTAGGATCGTCCTTATCATCAGGGTCGTCCTTTAACAATAAGGTAGAATTCCATAGAATCTTATAGAATCTCGTGGAATCTCATCCTGTGACAATTGAGGTAGGATTTCTATCAAAGTCTGCGTCTTGACAATAAGGTGTCAGAGTCTAATAATAAGGTAGAATTTCTTTAAATAATTAAGTAATAGTTGACTAGCTTCTTAAGTCGGCGGACCAGGCTTATAACTATTACGAAATTCAGATAGATGAGTTTATTGATGAAAAAGGGTTAATAGATTAATGATCTGGTATTGTGTCTTTTTGACCTTAATCTGACGTGTCTTTAGTAACGTGTCTTTGTGCACGTGACTCATGCACGTGACCCACGTCTTTAGAGAATATAGATTATCTAACAGCTTCTAGTATAAGCTTTAGTGGGATTATTATCTACACGTGATAAACTACGTGTAGATAATATTATGTGTGGGTCCGTGCTAAAAAGATATAATTAACGTAACTATATAATCAAATCGCAATCGTCTCTTTTGATTATGTAGAAATCACAATCAAACGGCTGATTATGATTTTATAGTTATTGCCATGTCTGTCTAGGCCCGATTCGGGTTTTCCTAACGCAATAAAAGCTGCGTATGCAAATGATGATATACCTAATAAACCGCGTAACTGGCGTTAACGGTCGTTTTTATCTAAAGACAAAGGGCTAGCTTGTTAAAACATGTTCACACTTTTAGATAATATTCTACTGGCTGCGTCCTAATCTTTTAATTGTATATATATGTAGCCACCCAACTCGCCATTTCTAATTCTGTTTAAAGGAGTAGCATAAGTCTTCTAAAAGGCTTCCTTAAATATTATTGCCGAGAGTTTAAGCTGCTCTAGAAGCTTTGATTTGTTAGAGTTATCCATAAACAGAGCTAGGTATAGTTGTCCTGTAGCTAGCTATATTAGATAATTCGGCAGATTTAGGTAGTTTTTCAGAGTTCCATTCACACACTGCACGGAAATATTGTACGCCTCTTTTAGATACCTATGCTTCTCTTCCCTATCTATAGAGCAGTTATATTTCATTTGTAGCCTTAACCCAAGGTTATGTAGAGAGGAGATCTAAGAGGGATTTAATATCAATACCTTCGCGACGACTTTTCTCCCAGCCTTAATAGACATGTCTAAGTCGTAAACATTGCCGTTTGCATTATATTATAAAGATAGACTGTTGGAAAGCGTTATTAAGTGTATAATCTCGCTTAAGGAGTCTCTGGCACTTGCTAAGATGGCCTTAGAGATTACTGAGATTGCCTTGTCCAAGTCAGTGTTGTTATAATATCTGTTAAATCTAGATATTAGTCTGTTGCTAAGCCCGCCTAGGTAGGAAGGTCTACTAGCGTTGCCAACTAGGGAGCCTATAACTGTAGCTTGCGATGCAGAAACAGCCTCTTCTATATCCTGTAAGTTCCCTATAAGCTCGCTCCGTATTACTAAGCTGAAGTTTAGTCTATAAAGGATTATAGAGTAACTAGGATCACTCTTTACAATATTATTAGCGGCCTCTCTCTCTAGTTCGATGCTCTTATTCAGATAAGCAATTGCCCTATAGTGCTTAAAGTAATCTCTTAAGCTATTAGCAACTCTATATAACTAAATAGGTCTATCTGTTGGAAAACAAGCCCGCAACGATATTACGTGATGAGACTTGTGGGAGACATCTCTTGGCAGGAATTTGACCAATTAGATAACTTTAACCGTCGGTTAAAGTTCCTCGAAATCTCTTCAACCACCTATATAGAAAATAAGCAATACATAGAGTTTTTAGCTCCATAGCCTCAATTTAACAGGTTATAAGCCTGGGTTTGCGCCTGATGGGCTAAATCTAATTGCTTTATTATTGTTACGATATTTACTATCGCAATATCACCACATGGGTGTAAAAAGTTGGTAAACGTTTACCTGACTTACAATGCTAAAAACCTATAATGAGCAGCTACGTAGCTGCTAACTATGGATTCTATGCCAAATGCACAAGAGGATCCTACTGAGGACGAGCCTAATATAGTCCGTGATCAAACCGTGGCACTAGAGGCTTAGGAGGACCTCTTATTTAGTAGACAACCTTACTATTGTTAAAACAGAACGATAAAGTTTTAAGAATAAAGCTCTATAACAACCGTATTAGTGGCGGATTAGAAGAAGCTTATTAGAACTGCCTACACTAGCTAAGGAATATACTGAGTTAAAACCTATACTACACAAATACTCCTTATAAAAGGAAACTAATCTAACAACGTTGTCTTAATAAGGCCTATAGACTGCCTACTACAAACTACCTACAATATAAAGCCCCGCCAATATAAGCGACGAACGTACCGCCTAAGTCTCTATTCGAAAGCTCGCTAGACGGGAAGACTAGCCAATATTTAGTATTAATGTATAAAACCACCTCCGATCCAAGAACATTAAGTAGGTCCTTAATAATCTACCATAACCTCTTCCTACACTCAAATCGATTAAGGAGAAATGGGCGGACTTGGGCTTTACTAGTAAACAGCTAAAAATCAAACTAGCTAACTTGGTAAAGGAATAGGAGAAACACAAGAAATAGCTAGCCTACGCAGCCGGTTTTATTAACTAGAGCGTTAGCAATATCTATAAGCCATTTATATTAAACACCAGACAGGCGCTTAAAAAATAGAAAGCATTAAAAGAACGCTTTAAGGATCTTAATCCGGCAGCTATTACCAATATTATAGCTACCTTCTTTACTAAATGCGTTCAAGACTTTAAGAACGTAGAGGAGTTTGTCTCCTATATTACATTAAACCTTAATCGTCTTATTAAAATAAACCAACCTATTAACTACGAGGTCCTTGCCCAAGCGGCCCTCCTATATAGGGTCAACTCTACTAGCTACGCTTAGTTTAAAACAATAAAACAAACAAATTAGACGCGGGAAAACACCAACCTATAAGCCTTAGGTAAGGAACTTATTATCTTTAACAGTAAGCTTAATCAGGAAGTCTCTACTACACTAGTAGTACAATTAAACAATAAAGGGCCTACAAAGAGAAAAATAGCGCTAGTTGGGATATGCAAACACCCTAACTGCGTAAGATATAACAGAACTACGCACTATAAAGAAGACTGCTGGGAGAGGAAGCTAGATAACGCTCTAAAAGAAATTGGTAATAGGATCCGCTTAAAGAAGAAGTAAAGGACTTAAGCGCCTATCCAGCTTAACAAACACTCTAGTCAAGCTGAGCTTGACGCAAATCTATAACAAGAGCTTGCAGCAGCGGTCGTACAAGCTTAACTAAGTAGGCACGACTTTATCTACGATACCGCCGCTACTATCTACTGCTGCAATAACCGTGAACTTCTTTTCAACTATATCAATAACGACACCTTGTTAGGTATAGTTGGTCCCTATAGAGCTTAATTAGAAGGTAAAGGATCCGTCTCTATATAAACCATACTACCTAATAGAAGCCACGGAAGCACGCTTACTCTATATAATATTCTTTACGTGCTATATTTACCAGCGAACCTACTATCTAGAAGCCGGCTTGAGGAAATAGGCGTCTTCTTTAACAATAAGACTTACGAACTTGAATGTAATAATAAGGTAATAGGATACGCGCCTAAAATTCAACGACTCTACCTGATTTGGTAGTATAACCACCAGTTAGAATCAGTCCTCTATACCATTAAAAATGATAAAAGTCTACCTATTTGGCATCACCGATTTGGCCACCTTAACTATAGTAACCTTAGACGCTACCTAAATAAACTTGGCATTAAGTTTAATAACGTTAGCGATAAATACTATAAGCCTTATGCTTAATCTAAAGCCCAAAAGAGGTATAATAGAACACCCCAAGAACGAGCTACACAGCTGTTTTAATTTATCCACACGGATCTAGTGGGGCCTATTACCCCCATTGGCTTTAAAGGCGAAAGATACTACGTATCTTTTACCAACAACTATACAAGGTTTACTATAATCTATACCGTCTATACAAAGGACGAGTGGCTTAATACTCTATAGAGGTACTACAACTGGATCCACACCAAATTTGACCTTAAAATCGCTAGAATTCGTACCAACTATAGAGCGGAGCTTTATAGCAAGAAAGCAACTACCTGGATGGACGATCTAGGTATAGAATTTAAACCTGCCGCCTTACACGCTTAAGAAGAGAATGGAGTAGTAGAGCGCTCGCAGTAAACCTCCACTGAGATTACCCGCTTAATAATCCTTGTAGGCAATATACCAGACTTCCTATGGCCTGATGTACTTCTTGCAGCCATATATATCAAAAACAGACGCCCTATAAGAGCTCTTAATGGCATGTCATCTTACGAAAAGCTTAAGGGTAAACCTCCCTTAGTATACTACCTGAAGGCTCTAGGATCTACCGTCTATTCCCTTATAGCCGAAGAAGATCGCGTGAAATCAGCTAGGTTCGCTCTATAAGCAAAGAAGGGTGTTCTAATTGGCTATAACGGCAAGATAATCTATCGCGTTTGGCTACCAGATGAACAGAAGATCGAGCGGCTTAAAGACGTCAAAATCTACGAAGGTAATATTAGTTCAAAGACTGCCACTATATTTACGGAAGAATCTATAGACTTGTCTAATAAGCAAGGGAGGGAAGACACTACTACTCCTTAGCCGAAGCCTCTATTAAGAAAAAGACAACAAAGAATTAATTGGAAGGAAGGTCGCGATAGTTTACCCCATAGGCTTAAGTCTCTGCCCAAAAACTTCACTATAACCACTACTCAATTAGGCCGCTAGACGTTAAGAATTAACCTACTGAGCGACCCTACTGCCTTCCTTATAAGCCTTACGGGTATAGACCAAAGCCTTAACTAATGGGCTAATAATATTAATAAGCTACTAAGCAACTAGGACAATAAAATAGGCGACGAATTAATAGCCTTTCTATCCACCTTTCCTCTATAATCTACACCTTAAAACCCTCACTTAAACAATTGCGATGCGGTTGATCCTATGGCTCTACTAGCCGGCTATATTTAATATACTGGCTTACTTAATCTTGAAACGTATACATCTACTACCTTAATCAACGAAGATAAGCCTTATATGTATAACCGAGCAATTAACGGCCCAAACAGCGAAGAATGGATAAAAGCAATAATAGAGGAGGTAGGGTCTCTAATTAAGAACTAGATATAGGAGCTTATTAACCTCGCCTTCCTTAAGCCTCCTTATAAGCCTCTTGCTAGTAAATGGGTGTTCAAAGTTAAAAAGGGAAAGGATAGCGAGGTCCTCCGCTATAAGGCTAGATAGGTCGTCAAGGGATATCTATAGTAGTACGGTGTTAACTACGACTAGACCTTTGCTGCAGTAGTAAAACCTATGGCTTTTAGGGCTCTATTCGCGATTACTGCCTACTATGACCTTAAAATTGAACAGATGGATATTAAAACTGCCTTTCTCTATGGACCAATTGATTAAGAACTCTATATTGTTATGCTAAAAGGCTATAAAGAAGCTGGCAAAGTCTGCCGCCTTAAGAAGGCCCTCTATAGACTAAAACAGTTACCTTAAATCTGGTATAAGACGCTCTTAAAGTTTCTACTAGAAAAACTTGGACTTTACCATCTATACGCGGATCACAGTATATTCGCTACCAGTAAAGGATGGAAAGGTTTAATTATTTCTGCCTATGTTAATGACACTAAAATTATCTATAAAGATATAGCGGTAGTTAATTGGGTAAAAGTAGAGCTTAAGGCAGCCTTCTAAATGATAGATCTTAGGCCAATAAGCTTTTACTTAGGTATAATAGTTACGAGAGATTAAACAAAGAAGAAGATTATACTCTTATAGCGAGCCTACCTTATTAAAGCTCTTAAACGTTTTAGATTGTAAAAGGCTAATACCTTACCAGTACCTATAAAGCACTTAATTAAGCTTATAGCTAATTAAGAAACTACTAGCGAGGACGACGTTAGAAGATACTAGAGTATAGTCGGTTCAGTTATGTTTCCTATAATAGAAATAAGGCCAGATATCGCCTTTGCGGTATTAACGGTAAGCCGTTTCGCCCATAATCCTACCTCTACGTATATAACGGCCGTAAGACTTATCCTTTAATACCTAGCCGGCTCGCTTAATAGAGGAATTACCTATAGAGGTAATAAGAACCTAGACCTTACACTAATTGGCTTTAGTAACGCCAACTAGGGACAAGACAAAACTACGAGACGCTCTATATTGGGCTTTATGTTTATATTAAACGGAGGACCAATTTCATGGAAATCAAAGCTATAAGCTACCGTTTCACTATTAATATGTTAATTAGAGTACACGGCTCTAATAGCTGCAGTAAAAGAGGCTACGTGGCTTTGACTTTTACTTACTAAACTAGGTGTACTAGACCAGAGCAAACAGTTTACTAGAATCTTAATTAAAACCGATAACTAAGCTGCAAAAGCATTGGCCGAAAATCTAGTTTAGCATAATTGAATAAAGCATATTGACATCCAGTTTCACTACGTGAGAGATGAGATAAATAGTAACAGAATCGACCTTATATATATTGCTTTAATTAACATGGCGGCCGACGGCCTTACTAAGCCTCTTGCGGGTCCTTAGTTTTACGCCTTTCTTAAACACCTTCAGATGGTGTAGAAACTTAATTAACTACACTAGGCCTTAATAGGAAATTAGTACACGATTGGTAGATCCTTAGAGAGTGCGCTAAACGACGCCTTAAGGCCTTAAAACGAGCGATAGAACTTAACCTTAATCTACTAACCTACCACTTAAACCTACTACTTGAACCTGCTACCTGAACCTGTCAGAATTAAGCGAGAGATGCTGACTAAGCTCTGGACACGTTGCGAGAGCGAGCTCTGCATGTCAATCTAGATAGACATTAACCGCATCTACTGCATCACGAATCAATTAATATTTATCGTCTGCGTCATCTCTATCATCAAATAGACCCTCAAGACTGCTCCGCTGTGACCTTATGACCTTGTAATTCCAACAGGTTATGAGCTTGGGTAGTGACACCTCTCCTGACTCGAAAATCGACCCCGAAAATGACCTTCTCTACCTTAACCTCAACGACACCTACATACGATTATAAGGCCGGTAAAATCGTTATTTTCAATAGAGACAACTTTACAGACTAGGAGCGCACCTGTAAGGCAGCCCTGATCATGTCAAAGGGCTGGGATTTTGTCACTGGTGCAGAGGACCCAAATTAAGTTAATTTAGCTGATGGAAGAAGAAGATAAGGGGAAGCAAACAAAATCATCTACAATTTAATAGGAGACGACCGTCAGGAAGAGATGCGTACAATAATAAAGGCGTATAATATTTAAGGAATGTAGGAAGGAATGAAGAAGTTTAATAAGGCTAATAATGAGGTCTATATCTCTAGACTCCACAGAGAGTTTTATAGTACTATATTTAACCCTATAAAGATGCGAATTGTTAAGTTCCTCTAAATACTTAATTAATTTAAGATTAATTTAGCCTTAACACCTTAAGCACTTACTAACAACGATATTAAAGAGCAGCTTCTCTTGGCCCTCCTAAGCGATGTTATATGGCAGAATGCAAAGACCTAGTGTCTATAAAACAAATAAGATCTCAAGAGCTGCATTATCCTTCTTTAGGAGTAAGAGACTGCTCTCCCTATATAAGTACAAAATGCAGTACTTGTATACGAGAGGAAAGACAAACCTAGGGGGAGAAGGGGAAACCAAGGTTGAGGTTAAATAAGGGGTAGAGGCTGTGTTGGTAGATTCGATTATTCCTTATCGCGTTATCGCCATAGCTTGTTGTCTTAAGTAAGCAAAGAGCCAAGATGACCAGAAAGAGACGAGTGTAGAATATACTATTAAAAAGGTTACTACTAGAAAGACTGTCCCCTACTTAAGCAATTCCAATTTAATAATGCTAGGAAGACAGATTAAGGTGCTCCTAAGGCAGAGGAAGTAGGGAATATAGTAATAGCTAAGGAAGAATTTAACAGCGATTTAATCTACCTTAACCCTAACCCTAAACATGCTATGCTTACAATAATGTCTCTAGCTTAGGCTCTTAACTTAGGAGTAATTAAGCACTTTACTAGTAACTAATCAGACCTAATACACTTGAAGAGATGGAATACGCTATAATAGGTCCGTACTATAAATAGGACCGTTATCCCTGCTATAGGCTATAGTTAAGTTTAAATCGGTACCCTAAAGCTAAAAGATGTCTGGCTTATACCTTTATTTAAGTCAATTAAGCTAATCTCAGTAAGAACTCTTACTTAGGAAGGCTACTTGATTATATTTAACCTAGATAATTGAGCTACTAGCAAGTATAAATTAGGTGCGATATTTAAGGCCACTACAAGAAACAACCTCTACGTGCTATAAGAGTATTAGGAAGCATTTAATGCAACAGTAGAAGCACACAATTTATAACTAAACGTTAGTGAAATAGATGCTAAGCTATAGCACCGCTGAACTGGATATACGAATTACAGTAACCTGTTTAAGCTATAGCACTCCTTACTAGGTATAAAGCTCAAGAAGAGAGCAGTACTAGTTGGTAAGAGTATATGCGAAGCTTGTCTAGCTGGGAAGATGCGAGAAATACTAAGCAAGAAGATAACTAAGTATAAGAAGATACCTGGTTGAGGGCTACACTTAGATACTACGGGATGAATCAGTATATTGATTAGAGGTTATAACTACTACCTCCTAGCCCTAGACGACGCTATATGCTATACTTAGGTTATTCCTCTTAAAACCCTCTAAACTAAAGAGGTACTGCCGTATATCAAAGAGATCATTGTAAGGGCAGAGAGGTTCACTGGTAATAAAGCTACATGGATTTAAGTGGATAATAGAAAGGGGGAGTTTAGCTATAGATTTTAAGACAAACTAATACCCTAGGGTATTAACTTTGAACCTTATCCGCCATATAAGCACTTGTATAATGGCGTAATTGAGCGCGCGATCTACACAGTCGACTATAAGATAAGGTCACTTCTATTTTAAGGAAATATACCAGTTAAACTCTGGTGCTATGTAGTTAAGCATGCTATCTAGATTAAGAATTAAGTACCTACCTCAGCACTTCTATTTGACGATAAGTATAGTGGTGCTATTATACCCTATAAGGTATATACCTAACAAGTTCCTAACTTAAAGAATCTAGTTGTTTTTAGGTGTTACGCTAATCCAATTAATACGCTTAAGAAATACCCTAGGAAGTACAATTTAAAAATAAAACCTAACTACGTTTTTATGGGGTTAAAAGGGAGTAGTTAATTTAAGATAATAAACCTACATACCCAAGTAATTAAGCTATTTGGAGATGCTAAAGTGAATAAGTATAGGTTCCCTTATAGAGCACCTTAGGTGCAAGCTATAAGATATAGTGACCGAGTAGGCCGCTTAGATTGAGTGGGAAGCCTAGGTTAAGATTAAGCGGGATACTTAAATCACGCTATGAGCTAAGCCGCGAACCGACCTATACCTCCCCCTACTACCTTAAATGCGCTAACAGAGACTCTAGTTGCGAGAACTATAAGTAGGCCAGATAGTAACTAAGTGGGCCACTCTAAACGAGTGGGAAGCCCAGGTTAAGACTAAGTAGGCCACTTTAATTAAGTGGGAAGCCTAGGTTAAGATTAAGTGGGACGCTTAAATTAAGGTAATGCTAAGGGTGGGACGCCTATATAAAGCACATCAATACGTATTCCTTATGCGCAGAGAACAAGGTCTAGAAGGTTACTAAATATAAGGGTTTTCAACAATACAGTAGTTTAGTTAGTAATAGCTATAAAAGCTATTTACCTAGAAGCTGAGAACACTACCTCTATAAGAGCACCTACAGCACCTTTTAACGCTATTGAGTTAGATTAGGCCTTAAGGGAGGATGCTCCTAGCTAGATAAAAGCTATCTTTAAAGAATTCCTCTTACTTAAGAGGATGCACACCTATACTATTATAAGGGGGAGAGTACTAGAAGGAAGGTTATTACTCCTAAGCAAGCTAGTTCTAAAGCACAAGTACAATGCTAAGGGAGAAATAATTCGTAAGAAGGCAAGACTATACATTTAGGAAGACAAGCAGACCCCCAATATTAATTATTTTAAG
>Ga0307507_10001386_pt1 | contig 54432 bp, 4 predicted proteins | sample 7_EM_MG_FD_207223 | JGI IMG/M metagenome (GOLD analysis project Ga0307507, IMG submission 207223) | Populus trichocarpa ectomycorrhiza microbial communities from riparian zone in the Pacific Northwest, United States - 7_EM | ecosystem: Host-associated > Plants > Roots > Unclassified | place... | reverse complement strand
ATAGAGAACTACTAAAAGACCTATCTAAATTTGCTATAATATGTTAACAAATTAATAAGGACCTTTAATATAATAAATAGACTTATTTTCTAAAGTTAATTATACCTTATATTTAGAACCCTATAAAACTAGTATATACCTTAAAGCGCAATTTATCTCTAAAACCTAAAAGTCCTATATATAACCCTATAAACCTTAATGCCACTTAATCCTATATACCCTTAGGAACTAATAAATAAAGAACTTAAGCTATAAATAGAGAATGCTTTAGATGTGGTAAAAAAGGATATATTTAAAAGCATTACCAAACTTACCCCTTTGAAAAGGTCTGCCGTAGTTCCTCCCATTCCTTAAATTATACCCATTTCTTAAGTTATGCTTATTCCTTAAATTGTACCCGCTCTATAAATTATACTTAGATGCTATAAAGCACCTTGCCTTTAGCTAACTTAGAAAACAAATCGTTTTAAGGCTAAGTTGCGCCTTAGGATTAAAGATAGAAGAGTATAAGTGTCTAGGCTCTTTTAGCACTAATATACAATATAACTCCCTTAATATACTTAGTAAATAGAAGGAAGTATAAATCCTTATAGATAGCGGAGCTACTAGTATAGGCTTTATTAATACAAACTCTACAAAAACTTAATGCCTAAATTTAAAGAAACTTAGTAAGCCTTAAGGCCTATAAGGCTTTAATGGCAAACCCTTAATATATGGCAAACTAACGTACTACGCTCTTATTAAATTTCAGATAGGCGAATACCTTAAATATATTTCCCTATTTATAATACCCTTAAAGTATTATAAGATAATACTTAGATATAGATAGCTAAAATAACACAACTCTTTAATTAGCTGGGTTAAAGAAATATTAAAGTTCCGTATAACATACTGCTAAAGTTATTACTTAAAAAATCATTTACTCTATAAATATGCATATAACTATTTAAATTTAAAATAATATAAATTGCCCTTGCTATGAACCTTAAACCAATATAATAAATCTATAACTACTAATTATATAGTAAAGAATATAAAGATATTTTGTTAAAACCTTTTAAAATCTATATAATATAAGCCGCGCCTTTTATCTTGTTAGTAAAAAGACAAGATTATAAAATCTTTACTATAACTATAGAAGATATTAAAAAAACACTAAAACTAAAATAATATTGTTAGGAATGAGGCAAGCGGTCGTCACGTGACGCCGCGGCACTAGCGTGGCGAGGAGTCTTAAGCTCCTCGCCCTTCCTTATTCCAAACATATTAAGCTTTTAACCAACATCACTATAACCTACTCGAGTAGCCGTTATTAGTGAGTCACCTTGTGTGACCAACACTAATCAGTGGTTGAATATACAGTCAACCATAGAGCAGCTAGGTTTTCGAACAGAAGAGACAGTCTCGTATAGGGGTGCCATATGCACTTATATAGAATGGATCCCGGCGATACTGTGCTACCTTAGATTTGCGGAAAACTAGTAATAGAAGTGTTATTAAGTACTAGGAGATACCAAGTTATATCTATTACGCAGAACAACCACGTTTACAAAGATTTAGTTAAGTACTTTAGGTTAGAAGTGTCACTAAACCTAGGGTCCCAAGTTAACGTCCGAAACGCGTTAAATAATATCTCAAATTGCCTACCTCTTGACAGCAAACCTATAAGATTCTATAAAACCGAAAACCCTACCTACCTTTAACCTATTATAGCGTTAACCTACCCAAAGAAGTACGAGGAAGACATTAACCCAAAGATATAGAATAAAGACATTAACCCTATAAACGCCGAGCAAAAGGACCTAAACAGATTCTTATTATACCATATAGTACACTACACAGACAGCGAATACAACAACACTATACTATAGTATTGCATAAAGGAGGACTTTATTGGATAGTGTTACGGACGCTTTAAGTACGATGTTACGACTACTTAAAGAAGAGACGGCGGAAGCTAGTTAGTTGATATAGGCACGGTCCAGGATGGATCCGGTGGAACTATATAACAAGGAATGGTAACCGAGGTCACGTAGTGTTGAACGTATTGACTGTGTTGAATAAAGGGGACGTTATGTTTAATATAGACAACACGTACCTTACGTACAAGAGAGGATTTCTTAGGAGTACGGTTATGTATTTAAAGGACCTTAGTCCCTACTATAGATAGTTCTCTCCTTGTAGTAAATCTTAGAATATAATTGGAGTTAATCTGTTAGGCAACTACTCCACCAGTTATTATTATGTTATTGTTTTATTCTTACCTATATACCCAGCCCAATAATAGAACCCACTGTAGTTCCTGCTACAAGGTTCCGTTACATATTTACTACTAGGGTTATGGTATTAAACAAGATTAAACAATATGCCACCTAGAGTACTAGTTATAATGGCGTCAATAGTAGCTACAACCTCAGGGCCAGGTGATACTAGTATAGACAACGGGGATTCTTAAGTGGTTACGCGAGGTTAGTTATAGGAAATGGTTAATCACTTATAAGATAATAATAGGATACTTAAAGAACGTATTAATGGAATTAGAGCAGCGAAAATTAAGCTACCTTCAATTAAATGATTCTTAGGAGAGAAGTTAAAGCTTAAGGGATTTCTTACGCAGATGCACTTTAAGGTAGTATAGGAAGGAGCGAAGTTAGTAATATTATTAGATTAAGTAGCCTATGCAGGATTGTTCCTAATAGGGAGGGTACTTAAATGGTTTAAGCCGTATTTTACGGAAATATAGGCTAATGGCATAACAACTACTAACTAGGATGTACAGTATATATTTACTAGTTGGAACGGGTTCGCGGAACGACTAATATAGATATTTAGAGACCTGGAGGCTATAACTATAGTAGAATAAAAGCTTTAGAACTTAATACAACGCACTTTAGCAATTAAGTATATAATATAGTTTTAAACACTAGCTATGTAGGTTAAGTGGAATAATAGGGCGCTTATAGTATAATATAAACAAGGACTTAAGGCTAAAGTCTAGGACGTAATTATCCTAATAGAAGATGCGGACACTCTAAGAGAGTTAATAGATTAGTTAATAAAGATTAATAATAGAATCTACCAAAGGGAATAAGCTAAGAGAGGGCAAGATAGAGTTCTATAGTTGTATAAGGCGCAGAGTACGCAACAACAGATATAGAGTTAAAAACTATGGAATAGCGCAGAGCTAATAGACCTAAGTGGTACTAAAGAAACCTAAAGGTGGAAAAAGAAACCATAGAAACCTAAAGGTTAAGGATTAAGTAATTAAAGAACCTAGGAGTAGAGGCCAAACCAGGGATCTTAGTAGTAGAAGACGTTTAGGCGGACTCTATAGCAAAAAAGGTGGTTTAAAGATAGAGCTTATATAAATTACGGAAAACAAGGTTATTTCGCCAAAGACTATAGAGGTGGTTAGAGTAACTACGCGGTAAAGGGAACTAGGCTAGCAGACGGCACGTATATACAAAGGGATAATAGTATACTGCGAGAAATAAAAGAGTGTTTAATTAATAGTTTTGCATATTATTATAATAACGCATGCCGAATTTATAAGGACACTAAGTACGGCGCAAGCTATTAGCTATAGGAGCTATTATTATCTAAGTTTAGAGGAACCAACAAACTAGCTTATAGATTGGACATTAAAGACGATAAATTTAATAAAGGCAAAGCATTTACCAATAATAAGGCAATAAAGGTAGCTTACTAGAAGCATACAAACCTTAGAGAAGTTAAAATAGAAGTAGAGACTAAAACCATTATAGAACAAGGTTTAGTAACGGGTATTATAACACCGTTAGATACAATTTCTATTACTTTATGAGATAATAGAAGTAATGTTTAGAAGAAACTAAGCAAGTAGACAACTGCTAGTGCTAGCTTATTACTTAATAAAGGTAAAAGGCCACAGGCTTAAGATTCTTAAGAAGAAATAAAAGAAGCTTAAAATTCTTAAGATGAGATAAGATACACCTAAGGACCTATAATGGATAAAAACTAATAGGAAAGGGCAGCGACTCAATTTAGTAATAAACAAATGAGTATAGGACGCAAGTTTAAGAACTACAAGTTTGGAGAATGAATAAGAACGTTAGTAATCCTAGGTAAATGTAGTGTTTAGCCTAAAGATTAAACAGTTAATACTAGGATTAAAAAGTAAGACAACTATAAAGATCTAGCTGTAAGATGCAAAAAATAAGAAACTATAAATAAGTTTAGAATAAGAATTATTATATAGCAAGAGCAAAAGCTAGATAAGAGGTTAGCTATGCTAGGTTGTATAAAGGACAGAGTACCTATATAAAGAGTTACTAATAGGCCGAGTGCAGGGACACCTAGGGCAAAGTAGTTAGATAAACTGGAATAAGAAGAGGATCTAGATATTCTAACTAGGTTTAAAGAAAGACATACTAAAGGATGTTATAATATAGTAATAATAAGGTACTTTCTAATAGATAAACCATATACACTAAACCAGTTATACGGAAAGTGGTATAGGCAACAACATAACAATAAATAGGAAGACTTTTATATATAGCTAGATAAAAAAGTTGTCTAAGACTAACCTATTATAGAAAAACGCATAAGTTATATTAAAGGAGTATTAATTATAATGTTAAGGAACCTAGAAGAAGGATCTAGGGACTAGAGAAATAAGTAATAAATCTTAGTACCCGTAATAGAGATACTAGTGGTTAGGTTAACTAGGTATAGGTTTAAACTTAAGGATAAAGATAAACTAAGAGTTAACCTAAAACATATAGCGCATTATATACTATTATAAATAGCTTATGTGGATAATATATATAATATATATAGAGCACCTAAAGATAAGAACCGGAAGTACCTAGTAAGAATATATTAGGTACCAAAGGAAAAGCGGTTTAGGAATACTAAGTATATATATAGTTGGCACCTAGTAGAAGTATAAGGTTAAGGGGACTTAATACTTTAACTAGGAAGATTCCTTACAGAAGAATGCCTAGATGGATAACAGTGGTAGAAGTGCCTAGAGAACACTTGTCTATAGCATATAGAGGAAAAAAAAAAACTAAGTATTGGCTTAAGTTAGACTAAGTATAGGTAGAATCTAGCAGCTAATAGTTAGGAAAAGGGGAGGTGTATAGGACTAGAGGGAACTAGTATTAGAGCCTTAAACCCTTAAAGAAATTTAAGGTTAATACCTAAATTTAAGAGTTAAATAGCAAGATTAGCAGTTTAAAGTGTTAGTAGATAGTAGAGCAACCAAAAACCACATATCACTAAAGGTAGTGGAAAGGATGGGGTTACTATATAGACAAAAGGAACACCTATATCCACTTATAACGATTTTAGAAGATTAGATAGCCTATAGAGGAGGTATTATTAATCTTAAAATAGGACCTATTTAGTTAACTATTAAAGGGAGACCAGTTAGAATGTCTTTTAATATCCTACTATTAGGACAGGACAAGGCGATACTAGGAATGCCTTAGTTATAGAAGTACAATCTAAAGATCAATTAGGTTATAGGTTAGGTCAATATTAAGAATATATAATGGCGTAAAGTGCGATAGTAAACTAAGTTGGTATAGTACCAAGTTGGAGCGATATACAAAGAGACTAAGTGAGGCTTAAGTTATATACCAAAGAGATACCACAAGTATAGTAAAAAGTTATGGTTACTAGAAAGTAAAAAGCTGTTAAAGCATACAGTATAGGACTATAAGATAGAATTAAAAGAGGGAATAAGTCTAAAGTTCTTTCTAATCTATAAGCTTACTAAAACAGAGTTAGTAGCGCTTAAGGAGTTTATTTAGGAGAACTTATATAAGGGATATATTAGACTATTATAGTTATTAGCAGAATATCCAGTACTGTTTATCCTAAAGAAAAATGGAAAACTTAGGATGTATATAGACTACAGACAGTTAAACAGCATTATTAGAAAGGATAGGTATTCTTTACCCTTAATTAGCGAAATCTAAGATAGGATAGGCAACGTAAAGATCTTTATAAAGATAGATCTAAAATAGGCGTACTATTAGATTAGGATTAAAGAAGGCGATAAATAGAAGGCAGCCTTTAGGTTAAAGGAAGGACTATATAAACTATTAGTTATGCAATTTGGGCTTATAAACGCACTAGTAATATTCTAGAAGCGAATTAATAGTGTGTTAGGAGAACACCTAAATAAATTTGTTATAGTATACCTTAATAATATTATTATCTACTTAGAGAGTAAGAAAGAGTATAGAGAACATATTAAATGGGTCTTAAAGAGACTATAAGAAGAACAGATGCTAGTAGCAATTAAGAAATGTGAGTTCTTTACCTAGAAGACCAATTTTGTTAGATTTATTATTAAACTAGGCCAACTTAGAATAGATCTAAAAAAGATTAAGGCTATAGTAAATTAGTAAGAACTAGAGAATATTACGCAGTTAAGATTGTTTCTAGGGTTTTGCAATTACTATAGAAGGTTTATAGCGTAATAGTTAAAGGATATTAAGCTACTTACGCGGTTAACAAAGAAACAAGAACTATGGGTATAGGGGAAGAAGTAATAAGAACTATTTAAGAAAGTTAAAGGGTTGTTTACCTAAGAGCTAGTTTTTAAGATCTATTAACTAGGTCTAGAGATGGTTATAGAAACAGATGCATTAGACTTTATACTAGGGGTATACTTTATATAGAAATATTAAGATAGATGGCACCTAGTGGCATACTATAGTTAAAAGATGATACTACTAGAGTTAAACTATAACATCTACAATAAGGAATTGTTAGGTATAGTTATAGTACTTAAGGAATAGAGAGCATTCTTATAAGGTATAGAGAAACCATTTATGGTTAAGACGAACTATAAGAACCTTATAGGATTCCTAATAATAAAGGAACTTAACTAAAGATAGGTTAGATAGGCGGAAATGCTTATAGAATACTATTTTAAAATTTAGTATACTAAGGGTATAGATAATACACAAGTAGACGCGCTAAGCAGAAAGGCTGAACTATAAAGTAATAAAAAGCTATTAGGAGCTTTATTGCAAAAGAATTAAGATAGATTAATTAGGTATAATTATCTAAAGATTATAGTAACTAAGGAAAGTCAAATTTATAAGTTACTAAAGAGTAATTAGATATAGAAGATTTAAAAAGCATAGGTAGAGGATCTAGACTTAGAGTAATATAAAAATAGAGAAGTAAAGTATATGCCTAAGTCTATTATAAAAGAATTTGTTAAGGAATTCTATAAGGGAATAACATAAGGACATAATAAAGCTATAGGCTTAGTGTTAAGACTTTAAGAGGAGTATATTATTTAAGGAATTTGGGGACTAGTATAATAAGTTATAAAGGAATATCTAGATTACTAAAGGAACAAACTAATAAGGTATAAGCTGTATAGAGGGCTATAACCTATTAAGACACCAGGAAAACCATAGGAGGTTATATTATAGGACTTTATTATTAAGTTACTAAAGTTAAGAGATCCTATTATAGGATAAGATTATAATGTAATTTTAGTAATAGTAGATAAGCTAATAAAGTAGGGATACTTTATAGCATGCACTGAAGAGATATTAGTAGAAGATATCGCTAGAATCTATATAAAGGAAGTGTTTATAAGATATAGAGCACTAGATAAGATTATATCAGATAGAGATCTAAGATTTATAGCAGTATTTTGGGAAGTGTTTCTGGCAGAATAAGGGGTTTGCGTAGTAATATCTATAGTGTATTATCCGTAGACGGATTGATAAATGGAAAGACTAAACTAGACACTAGAGCAGTATTTAAGGCATTATATTAATTACGCATAGAATAATTAGGTATTATTATTACCAGTTATATAGTTTACATATAATACAATACTATAAGAAGGAATAGGGATATTACTATTTAAGGCAAATTATAGGTACGAGCTAAGAACATTATTATCGCCATATTAAGCAAAAAAGACGAGTAGCACAGCTAAGTAAAGAATAGAGACGTTAATAAATCTTTATACAGACCTTAAAGAAACAGCTAAACTAGTATAAGAATAAATAAAAAAGTACTATAATGCTAAGAGATCTAAGGGACCAGATCTTAAGGAGGGAGATAAAGTGTAGCTACTATATAAAAATTTTAAGAGTCGACGACTAAGTAAAAAGTTGGATTATATTAGACTAGGACCTTTTAAAATTAAGTAAAGAATTTTATTGGTTACGTATAAGTTAAACCTACTAGCTAAAATAAAAATCTACCCTATATAATATATTACAATGCTAGAGCCAGTATACGGGAATGTTAAGCCACCAGTCTATAAGGTAGATATATATAGAGGATAAGAGGAAGATAAATAGCAAGTTTTAAAGATTATTAGTTACAAGAATGTAGATAATGAAACGTAGTATAAAGTAAAGTAGATAGGCTATAGTAAGACTACCTAGAAACTACTAAGCAACTTAAAGAACGCTATAGGAAAGGTATGGGAGTATTAGAAGAAAGTAGGTTAGGTAATATTAATAAGGAAGAATTGCCAAAGAATAAGTCACCTAAGGGGGACCTAAAAGGAGCAATTGCTAAGCTACTTGGAGTTGTTTCCCTTATAGGAGGAGAGCCAGTTCTTTTATTACCTAGCTTGGATAAACCCTGTTAAATAAGTTTCTATTCCTTAGAATGAACCTTCTTACAAATATGTTTAAGATATTAAAGATAAGCATAAGCTAAATGTTAAGCTTTAAGGACGCGTGCGGATTCTTCTAAGGCACATTAAACCTTAAATAGCGTGGAGGCTAGCTCACTGTTAAGCTTTATAGTGGTAGATTAAATATAAGACCCTATAATAAGTTACTTAGGGAACACGAAGACTGTTAAGAGTTATAGGACGCGTATACTTAGCGTTAGAAATAGAGCGAACATCGTAAGACGATTAAATATTTACTTTAGTATATTTAGAGTAAGAGAAGGGTTGTTAGGATAAAGGACTTGCTAGCGCAACGCACACTAACCCCTCTTTAGCGCAATGAGAGTAGGGGATTGCCATTACCTTGCCTAGCAACAGTATAGAGGAAACTGTATAAAGGCAACACTTAACCCAGGAAAGAGAAGAAGAAGCTTTAGGTATAATAAGTAAGGATATTAACCAGACTAATTAAACAAACATTATACCTCTAGTAGATAACTTGGAGATGTTAGGAATCTTTAAGGACGAAGATAAAGAGGAGGGAGATGGTATTACGGACGCTTTAAGTACGATATTACGACTACTTGGAGAAGAGACGGCGGAAGCTAGTTGGTTAATATAGGCACGGTCTAGGATGGATCCGGTAGAACTATATAACGAGGAATAGTAACTAAGGTTACGTGGTATTGAATATATTAACTATGTTAAACAAAGGGGATGTTATGTTTAATATAGACAATACGTACCTTATGTACAAGAGAGGATTTCTTAGGAGTACGGTTGTGTATTTAAAGGACCTTAGTCCCTACTGTAGATAGTTCTCTCCTTGTAGTAAATCTTAGAATATAATTAGAGTTAATCTGTTGGGCAACTACTCCACTAGTTGTTATTATGTTGTTGTTTTGTTCTTACCTATATACCCAGCCTAATAATAGAACCTACCGTAGTTCCTGCTACAAGGTTCCGTTATAGATAGATAAAGGAAATATAGGCTCTTACGAACAAGCTTATTATATAAGACTTCCGTAACTTCCTTTAGGAGAATAGAGTATTTGTCCCTATAGATAGAAGCGCTATTAGAGACAATATTTAGAAGCAAGTTATTAACGTAAAAAAAGAGCATAAATAGACTCCACAAGAGATTAAGTACTAACTACGCACTATAAAGAAGCTTAACTTATGATGGAATCTAAATAATACACCAATAGAGACACGTTTAAATTCCATTACTCCAGGCACGAGTTCTTATATTCCATATCCATCACTTCTATTGTCTTCAGCTCCCTAGGATCCACCAATTTAACCCATAACTTTAACTACTAAATAAGAGCAAGCGCAAGATCCCCTTGCTTCGCGATTTAATAACCTTTGAACTCTATTACAGCAAGATTAGGTACTACGCCGTGTTCCATTAAAATCTATATCTCTACTATAGCCTATAAAGCAATCCCCACCTTAATCTCTAATGCAATTTCAATGTGGCCTAACACCGCTTGGAGGCACCTTAAAAATGCTTATAGAGCTTATAAAGCTCTATTCAGACCAGGAAAAGAGGTTTAGCGGGGAACTATATAATATCCTTAATTTAAAGCTGCATATCTTCTATAACTGTTGCTAGAAGGTTGGACTGGAACCTAACCAATATCATAACGCCTATTCTATTATACTTAAGGGCCGCGCTAGTACCTTCTATTATAATCGTTTAACAGGAAAAGGATATAATTTTAACCAAATAATATATAAGACAAGATGCCACTTCAAAACAAAGGAGAATAAGCAGCAGTATATATTAAAGTAAAGAGAGACTACCTTCCTAAGGATTATTACAACAAACCTAGATGTCTCTTAACTCAATTGTCTCCAAAAGCTCTTTAATTGACTTTAGATAATTCAGCGTGGTTTATCCAAATTATATCAAGAGGACTTTAGCCTACGCAATTAAATTATTAGCGTATGCTAAGGTGTTAAAGAATACAACCTTGCTCTCTTTAATCCTGCAAATACTTATAAAGGAGTGTGTGCTTAATTAAGATCCTCTATTAGCACCACTCTACGCTCTTAAGAAGTATAGCAATTTAACACCTAACCCTAACCTACTCCAATTGACCCGGCTAACTAACACGATTACAACTAGACCGACCGAATATATGGTGGCCGCGGTAGGGGATATAGCAGAGAGTATAATTAACGTCAACCACAAGGCAATTATGGAGGTTTATTTTAGAGCGATCATCAAAAAAAGTGCTATATTTATAAGAAGCCAAATTGCTAGTCAACTAGGTACCCCCTTAATAAACAAAAGGAGGCATATAATAAGTTTCACCAGAGCGCACAAAACGTCAGAAACTAAAAGGTTACTACAGCCTACTTCTAAAGCTTCCTGGTTCAATATAAAGGCGAAGAAGATCTTAAGGGTAAGGTTAACAAGGCCAAACAGCTCCTTATAGATATAGAAATTAAAGACTACTCTCCCAACCAATACTTTACTAAGTATGGTAAGGTAAATAGCACACAAACCGTTACTGTCCTTAATAACCAATCTACGCTTCATTCTGTCACAAAGTTAGATATCTTTAATAAGCTAAAGGAAAGTTCCACATTCTCCTTTAACAACAGATACTCGGTAAACGTCTTCTATAGTATTATACCAGATACTAGAGCCGCAGGAGTATCTATAGCAGGATAACCTTAAGTTCGAGCTCTTTAGCAGCTTAATAGCTCTATTCAGATTAACTAATTAACGGCAGGCTAACATATAATCCGCTTTGGCAAGGGTACTACAATCTCTCTTGGCACAATTAAGGTCCAAACCCTATTAGGATGTATTACTTTCTATATTATTCCCACAAATACCCCGTTTCTATTCTGCATCTAAGATATAGATAAGTTAGGCGTTAAGCTAGATAACCTTAAGAATATACTCATTTAGGGAGATAATCGGGTGCCTATTGTACGCAAGTGGGGTTACCCTTAATTACTCCTTTAATAGCCAAAAAGGAGCGTTGCTTAAAGCTATTTAACTAAATTGGAGTTATATTAACTATACCATCACTTTAGTTACCCATTAGTTTATAGATTACTTAGGGTTCTTTAGCAAGTAGGTTATAAAGTCAAGGCTAAGACAATTAAGTATTTTATAAAGTACTGCTATTACTGCTAAATAAACTAGAAGTCCCCTAGCCGATTCAAGTTTACCCTTAAAGATAACTACAACTTTAACTTCTGTATCATCATTAATATTATATATCTTAGCGGCAAGCCAGTACTCTAAGTTATTGACCTCTTAACCTCCTTCCAAGCCGCACGTTTCCTAAAGGATATATTAGCTAGGAACGCATAGGATACTCTTTAATTATACTAGATTAATATCTACCTAGGACCCCCTAATTAAGTTATTTATAACATAGGAAGGAACTTCTTATCTATAGAGTTTTAGTAATAGGTAAAGGCAATGGAAATTAAGGTTAAGGAAGTCCCTATTAAGGCATATAATAGTATTAGAAAAGTAGAACAATATTACACGCCATTATAATAAGTATATAAGATTATTTCTTTAGAACTAGAGGGTGCTAGCAAAGAGCTTATCTTATAAATAGCTATTAAGGCTATTAATAATTCCACTAGCCTAGATAGGCTCGTACCTACATTACTAGTCTTTGGCGCCTACCCTTAAATAACTAACAATTCTCCACCATCCCTATCCGTTATGCAACGAGCGGAGGCTATTCACAAAGCAATAAAAGAGGTATAACGTCTCTACGCCACGCGCCAGGTCAATAACGCACTAGGAATAAGAAATGGCCTAAATACCTTGACTATACTTGATCTGCCACTCCAATCTAAGGTACGCGTATAGCGTAAAAAGGGAGGATGGTTAGGCCTATATAAACTTATTACAATTAATAGTTAGACTTGCACTCTTTAAATACCCTATAGACCCACTTAATTCCGCTTAACTGTTATTAAGCCCTACTATAGAAACAACAGTTCTAAGCCTTTATAGGATACCCTAGAGGATACCCTAGAGGAGAACTATAATTAACGTACTCTAGAAGACGACTATAATTCTAATACAATTATAGCAGATATGCCGCAACCATAACGCGGTAGAGGTCGCCTAAAGGGATTATAAAATTACTAATACCTTGTCAATTTTGAAGAGCAATTTGTTACCGCTATTAAAAGTAGAAACGAGTTATTAATGGCCTTTATAACAGCTAAAGAGAAGGCTGACTTTAAGCTCACAAAACAGCTCTAAAAGGAAGGCCGTATTATAACTCTAGGAGCTCCTTTCCAAGCATCTAATAAGCAGGAGATCAACGGTCTTATTATAAAAGAAGTCTTTAAATTCAAGAAGTATAACCCTACTAAGTTTAATAGAGTTCGCATCTTTAAGTTAAGAATAGTTAATAAGATTAAGGGCAAAGCTACTAATACCCCATTTAAAAAGTCAAGACTGGTTATTTAAGGTTATAACAACAACGGCAAGGAAGTAATTCTTACGCAATCCCCTATAATTCAACGAGCTAGTTAGCAAGTTATTATTACGCTAGCTCCCTCCTTAATAAAGAATAGAATAGCGGTTTATTTATAAGATATTACTTAGGCCTATACCCAATCAGAGACGCACCTTCAGCGCTTAATACTAGTATATCTTCCAAAGCAAATTCGCTACCAATATCCCAAAGATACAATTATAGTTATATTTAAGCTATTATATGGAATTGCAGAGGCAGGAACTTATTAGTAGGCTACTTATAGTAAGCACTATAAAGAGAAGCTCTTAATAACTACTTCTATATTTAATCCCTACTTTCTTATTATAACTATGGGAACTCCGTTCGGAATCATCGGCATATAAACCAATAATATAATTATCTTAGGAGACGACCAATTCTTAGCTCTTAAAGAAGATAAGCTAGTAAAGGCAAATCTTATAGCAAAGCTAAAGGAAAAGCTTAATTTAATAACACTATTATTTTTTAATAGATGCATCCTCTCCCTAAACAAGGATTCTATTACTTTACGCCAGAAAGATTAAGGCAAGAAGATTAACGTTATTAACATTAATTCTCCAAAGCAAGGATATATAGAGTAACGCACTTATAGAGCTTATATTGCTTCTATCTATTAACCCAAGGCTTTATTTAATCTCTCTATTACCACTTAACACTAGAAACTAACTAAGGATAACATTCTTACCCTAAATAAGCGTCTTTCCTGGTAAATAAACCATCTTAATTGGGGACTACTCTATATGCCTATTAATCTTCCTACCACTAAGCTCTTTGTATTTATTAATAGATTATTTATAAATAATAAAGATTTTAGCTCCTAGCTAGGATATAAAATTATTATTACGAACAAATCTACTAAAGAGAATAACTTTATAATCTATAGTAATCTTATCTATTAGAGCTTAACTAAGAGCAAGCACGTCACCCAAAGCGTTCTAGCATCAGAGATATATAGAATGGTTAGCGGAGTTAACATAGCAATTACAATTAGAACTACCCTAAAGATAATTATAGATCAACTCGAACTCCCTATTATCCCTACAATTATGTGCACCAACTCATATTCCCTCTATAAGTGTTTAGTTAAGCTTGGTACCATAAAGGAGAAGCGCCTTATAATCGATATTATAGCACTTTGGCAATCCTACAAACGGCAAGAACTCTTTAAAATCCAATAAATTAATGGCCAAGATAACCCAGTAGATGCAATAACAAAGGCAAACCCAAATAAGGCTCTAGAAACGTTTGTTAACACAAACACTCTACATATATGGGTTAAAGGTTAGGTTAAAAGGGAGTAGGAGCACGACAATCTGTAGACCCTAATTCCAACCAGCTAATCAGGATTTTCCATCCCTAGGATAGAAAATCGCTATTGGCTCGCTTATAACTAGCGCCTTGGCGGCCCTAACACGATGACAGCGAGACTTATATTGCGATGGCAATAGTAAGTAAGGAGGATTAATATTTGTTACGCTAGTCAAGCAGTATTTGTATATAGATAGCAACCACAAAAGAAGAGTTGCCAGTGTTGGGAATAAGGCAAGCGGTCGTCACGTGACGCCGCGGCACTAGCGTGGCGAGGAGTCTTAAGCTCCTCGCCCTTCCTCATTCTAAACATATCAAGCTTTTAACCAACATCACTGTAACCTACTCAAGTAGCCGTTATTGGTGAGTTACCCTGTGTGACTAACAAATATCTTAATCCTTAACCTCTTATACCTAAAGAGTACTATAATCTAATTAACAAGTTTAAAAAATAATTTGTAGACTAACTAGCCCTACACTAAGATAAGTATAATTTTAAGATAGAACTTAAGCCTAGTATAATACTAAAGTTCAGTCCGCTATATAGTATATTATAAGAGGAACTACTTATAATGCGATAATACCTTAATAAGCATCTAGAAAAAGGATTAATTTGCCCTAGTTAATCTTTATTTGCCTTACCTATATTATTTATTAAAAAGCTTAAAGGAAGCTTAAGATTCTATATTAATTATTAAGCTCTAAATATAATTATAATTTAAAACTAATATCCAATTCCCTTAATTAAAGAGATACTTAACTATTTAGTAAAGGCACAGTACTTTATAAAGCTTAATATAGTTACCGCCTTTAATAAAATCTGTATATATAAAGGAGATAAGAAGTATATAGCTTTTTGCATATAATAGGGACTCTTTAAATACCTAGTAATACTATTTAGCATAAAGAACGGTCCTAGTACGTTTTAGTAATATATTAATAATAACTTAATCTAGTTGTCCTTGCTTTTGGAATATTAAAAATATATTAAAATAGTTCTTAAACGCCTATAAGATATAGGCCTATAATGCGATATTAAGAAATGCAAGTTCTATGCGTTTAAGGTTATATACTTAGGCTTAATTATATTCTATAATGGAATTAAAATAGACCTTAAGAAAGTTGCTGTAATTATAAACTAGGAAAGCCCTAGCAATATATAAAACACTTAAGGATTTCTAGGATTTGCAAATTTTTATTATTAATTTATTAACTACTTCTTAGAAATTGCCTAGCTATTAGTAAACCTAATAAGGAAGAATATAAAATTTAAATAGACTGTTAGATATAAATAAGCTTTTAATAACTTAAAATACCGCTTTATAACTACTTTAATTCTTACTTATTTTAACCCTAACCTTAAATATACTATTAAAACAGACTCATTTAATTATATGCCAGGGGGAGTGTTATTGCAATATAATAAGAATGGCGAGCTATATCTAGTAGCCTTTCTCTCCTAGAAACTCCCCCTTACTAAATTAAACTATAAGATATATAATAAGGAACTGCTTGCAATTGTTAGATGCTTTAAATAATGGCGTCCTAAGCTTAAAGGATTGTTATTCCTAATACGCGTGTTAATAGACTATAAGAATCTGCAGTACTTTATAACTATAAAGCAATTACTATAGCGCTAAATTTATTAGGCTGAATACCTCTTATAATTTAACTTTAAGATTATATAGAGAGAGAGAGATTCTTTAATTAACGTCTAATATGGATCCTATCTGGCCCACGCAGACTACTCTATTATAGGGGGAAAACTTATAATTTACAGGAAGAAAACCCTGTAGTTGGGGGAGGAAAAACCCTATAAGCTACCTCAGTAGGATAAAAAACCCCGATTTGCTACGTCCTGTCCTCCTTAGATGTTCGAACTCCTTAGGAACTACTGCTTTCTTTCTTAGCTTATCCAAAGCTGGGGTTTACTACGTCCCAGCTAGGCCTTGCCAATTGACTGCCGTACGCTTTGTGTTCTATATCTTGACCATCCCCTGTGTGCTATCTGTTGTAGACCATTGCCCTATACGCCTTGCCCCCCCACCTCCCCCCCCCAGAGCCATTGAAGGCGTAAGGGGGATTTATCCGTTCTAACCACCGTAATACTAATAAGCGAGCGGGATATATTGTGCATTTGGGTATCTTTTATGCCTAGGCCCCAGCTAGGCCCTTTTTAAGGGTAACCACTCCGTTAAAAGGAGATAGGGAAAACCGTGGGTCGCAATCCAGGCTGCTAGGTAGTATTCGGTAGTTGACGGCGAGTAACCGTATGCTCCGCGGGCGATCGCCCTGGGGGTTAGGAGGGGCCGTATATTTGCTCGTTCGTTCGCTCGTACGCTCGTTCGTTCGTCAATATGAGGTCGTCGATGCTTTCTATCGGGGGATAGGGGATGTTATCAAAAGCTGTTTATCCATGTTGGATTACATAGGTGCTTAATAGGAGAACTAGTAGCTGTGTTGTAAAGGGGTACCATTAGTAGTGGTTTTCGAGATCTCACCATCCCATGTGAAAACTTTTCACTACGCCTAACAACGCATATAACCACCAGGTCCTACTTGCACGCGCTATGCAACGTCTCTACATTGGCTCTAGGTCTGAACTTCGAAGACCTAGGTTCGTAGCCGTTACCACGTACAGGTGCAGAATCCGTTTTCGACGGCCTTTAAGATTATATACTAACTGGGTAAACTTAACTAAAAGCCTAATATATTAATATAATAATTATAAGACCTACCTATAAACGCTTTAGATAAACGGATTATAAATTAATTATAGATTTTACTACCCCCTAAACGGTTTAAAAAACTATATCCTATATTCTTAAATATAGAACTTAATAAAAATAAATTGGAAATTAATAAATTGGAAATAGAAATTAATAAGCTAATAGAATATAAATATAAGGATAATATATGGATAATAGATATAATAAAAGCGATTTAAATAGGAAAATAATAGTATAAGGATATTATACTTGCTGAATATAAAATATAATATAATAATTATTCATTGCTTAACGTCCGATTCGGATCCCTATTGGGCCCACGCGGACTACTCCTTATTTACATATAGGGAGAAAACTCTATTTAAGAAAACCCCGTAATCCATCTCCCCGCCTTTTAGGACTCGCCTACTTAGCGCCTATAAGTTACCTGTAGTGCTCTACTACCTTACTTTTTGACCTCCTTGGGAACCACTGCTGCCGTAACAAGCCTACGGACGCGCTAGTATCGCAAACTTAACTCTACTACTGTAGAGTTATTAGAGGGCGCCTAATACTTGCCCCTTTACCTTCTATTGCTATTTCCTTTGCAACCTAGAACTAGTCTAGTATATTTTAGCTAATAAGCCACTAGGTAACCGCCTTAAGACCTTTTTGTATTAAGAGTAGTGTATTATAGTTCTCTATGCTAGCTACTAAGAGTATTGCTTCTTAGCCGGTGCGTAAGGGGCATAACAGTATTATATATTTTAGTGTCTGTCTTGGCCAGCCATATTTACATCTTAGGCTACCTACTAGGACACCCACCTAGTAGAGCCAATCTTTTAGTCCTATTATTTCTATTCTTAAGAGTGTTGCTATTATATTTTCTGCCTTTATTAGGCCTTCTTGGAGCCCTTAGGTATTTACCCCCTATAGTATTAACCATGCTATGGCTTGGGTTTCTCTTGCCTAAGATAGCCTCTATACCTTTAACTCCTATACACCTCTCTAGTGTTAGTCTAGCTAGTATTATATTACGGTAGATGGTTTCCTGGTACTCTTTTATGCTCTACTTTAGCTCTTTTCTCTCTCTTGCTATTGTCTTTACTAGTCTCTTACGCGTCTTCCTTCCTCCTCTATATAGGCCTGGGCCCTAATATGGTACTATTCTTCTTCTACTTTTTCCACCTATTTCTTTAATATATCTTCCCTACTTTAGGGTTGTTGGTTTGCTCTCCTATGGGGCACCTTAGGGTCCCTCTATAGTTTATTTAGGCGTGTCTTAATATACTTTATGACCTTAAAGTTGCGCTCCTTTTGCATCCTTTGCATTGCAGCGGCTTTAATATATAATTGTAGGGGGGGGATATTTGCTTCCTTCTCAAGTAGTGCTGTGGCCGTTCGCTTATACCCGCCTATTATACTCCAGAGGCAGGCTGTTTAGACCTTTTGGAGTGGTTTAAGGAGTGATTTAGGGGGGCCTTTCTCGGGTTCTCCTATGGCCTATAAAATATAATATAATTAATTATACTATTAATAGAAGATGGTAGTTCTAAATTCTAAACCTTTATAATTTAAGATACTTAGATTTGTATATAACTTCTCTATAGTAGGGCATCCTGGCTATATAAAGACCTATAAGATTATTTAATAAGTATACTACTGGCCTATAATGCATAACTATATATAAAAGTACGTTTGAGTATATAGGATATACGTATGTAGAAAGACCTCTTATATAAAGAAGTAAGGAGTACTTTAACCGCTATTAATTCTAATATAAAGATAGCGCGATATCTTAATTAACTTTATAGTTAACTTACCTAACAGTAATAGGTTTATAAATATTATAGTAGTTATTAACTATTTTATAAAAATACAATATATAATACCTATAGACTTAATTAACGCAATATTAGTAGCTGAATATTTTATTAAATATATCTTTAAGCTATACGGACTTCCTAACTTAATAGTATCCAACTATAGAAGCCAGTTTATTTTAGACTTCTAGTAAGCTCTATATAAATAATTAAGCATTTAAATATAACTCTTAACTGCATTTTATCTAGAAATAGATAATTAAACAAAAATTATAAACGCAATTATAGAATAATATATATAAATATACTGCTCCTACCTATAAGACAACTGGGAAAATGGCTACCTTTAGCTAAGTTTACTGCAAATAATATAATAAATGTATTAATAGACGTGACGCTATTTTATATAACCTATAGATAAGGCCCTTAACTTAGATTTAAACTATAACCCAAAATTAATATAACAGGTCCTATAATTAAACGGATCTAGTTAATTAACGTATATAACTTTGCTAATTAAATAAAGTAGTTAATAGAACTATTATAAAGTAAATTAATATACGTTTAAATGGCATAGGAATAGTATATAAATAAAGGATAAGCTCCTATATAGGACTTTAAGGAAGGTAATATAGTTTACCTAAATATATAAAACCTACGGACTTAACGGCCCTTAAAGAAACTTTATTAGAAGTTTATAAGCCTATACTAAATTAAAAAGAAACTAAGCCTATACGCCTATAAGCTTAAACTGCTAACTAAGATAAAAATACACCTAATATTTTATATAAGCTTATTACAACCTTTAAAAGATAATCCTATAATTTACAAAGTGCCGCTATTACCTTCTATGATTATTAACAATAGTAACGGTTTATACTTTATTAACTTAATTAATAATATACAATGGAAAATACGATCTAAATAATTTAAGCTTCTTATTAAGTAAAAAGGATATAAGATATAAACCTAGGAAACCTATAAACAGATTAAGGCCAACGCGCCTTCCCTAGTAAAAGAATTCTATAAAAACTATCCTTTATGGCCTACTTTAGCTAAATAGACATGATATAAAGATAAATAATTGCCACCTAATATAAATACATAAAATATAATAGCAGGAAACTTAAAATTAAAAAGAACTTTAAATGCATTATAATGTTTATAACATAGTTATATAATATGTAAGATATTAAGGAACTTTAACTAGCGGTTAAAGTTGTCTAATTAGTTAGATTTGCTTTGCCAAGACCCACTATAAAGATGTCAGTTCTGCTTACCACCTTAACCAAGCTAATAGCGATTTTTTATCCTGGGGATAGAAAATCCTAATTAGTCTATTTAACGATTAGAACTGGCAGAATACTATACCGCTACTACTACTAACGTAAATACACGAAAACGCAATAAGTAATAAGTCTTAACTAAAATTAAATTATTTAGACCTTTGGCTAAAGGGGGGGTACTATAATGGGACTAGCTTAGTTATAGTAGGAATATCTTAGTAAAATACTTAACAGATAAATTTTGACGCTTTAATTAAATTTAATTGAATTCTACTAAAATCCGTTAAAGACCGCGTGTGTATATACGCACGTATTAACTACTAAAACCCCTAACTGTTTAATTATAAGATTCTTTTATTATTTCTTTCTCTTCTTTATATAACGTCTTGTACTCTGCAAGAGTTATATACCCTTAGATTTAGATAGAATTTATATTATTTCTTTAAATCTTCCCCAAAGTCTCTTCGCGCCCTTACATTTAAAGCCTCTTTACGCCCTTATATTATATTATATTAAAAAACTACTATTAAAAATAATAAACAAACCTAAATGCCTTTTAACAACTATAGGTATTATATCCCTAATTAGGGAATAGTTAACTATAATATAATAATCCTTTATAGATGCCTTAGCTTAGCAGTAGGCCATACTAAAAGCCTAATATTAATAATTAATAGAAGTACTCTATAAAGAACTCCGTGATATTAAAGCACTTTTATTAAAGACTTTAATAATAATACTTATAAATAAGATTAAAATAACCATATCTAAACCCGGGCCGTTAAATATAAACACTAAACTAGTAATAGTAGCTTAACCCATATATATAATAAAACTAGTATTTATTATAAAATCTAAAAAGCTTTCTAACCTTCTAATGTTTAATAGAAATTAAAATAATCTATATCTCTTTATAACTAAGCTCTGTCTTAAACTTTTAATAAACTATAACTAAAGCTAGTAAGGTTAGCTATAGAATATCTTATTTAAGTAAAGATACTATATAAACTATAGATCTATTCTTCTATAATAGCACCTTTATTAATTTTAAAATCTTTATCTCCCTATTAGAATAAATATATAATAACGCTAGCTATAAATATATAGCTATTACTAAACTTAAAACCCTATAATAATGGAACTAAGACTTTACTAGCTTCTTTTTAAAAAATTTAGGCCTTATTAGTAAACTAGATTAAAATAAAGCCGCTAGAGTTACTACCCTTTAATAAGATATTTTAGATAAGATTGGAGCTTAGTTAGTAGATAGAGAACTACTAAAAGACCTATCTAAATTTGCTATAATATGTTAACAAATTAATAAGGACCTTTAATATAATAAATAGACTTATTTTCTAAAGTTAACTATACCTTGCGTTTAAAACTCTATAAAACTAGTATATACCCTAAAGCGCGATCTGTCTTTAGAATATAAAAGCCTTATATATAGCCCTATAGACCTTAATATTACTTAATCCTATATACTCTTAGGAACTAATAAATAAAGAACTTAAGCTATAAACAGAGAATGCTTTAAATATGGTAAAAAAGGGTATATTTAAAGGAATTGTTAAACCTACCCTTTTAAAAAAGTCTGCCATAGTTCCTCCTGGTCCTTAAATTATACTTACTCTATAAATTATATTTCGTTACTATAAAGCATCTTGCCTTTAGTTAACTTAGAAAATAAATTATCCTAGGGCTAAGTTGCGCCTTAGGATAAAAAGTAGAAGAGTATAAGTGTCTAGGCTCTTCCTGCGCTAATATATAATATAACTCCCTTAATATACTTAGCAAAATTTAAATACTTAGAAAATAGAAGGAAGTATAAATTCTAATAGATAGCAAAGCTACTAGCATAGGCTTTATTAATATAAACTATATAAAAATTTAATACCTAAATTTAAAGAAACTTAATAAGCCCTAAGGCCTATAAGGATTTAATGGTAAGCCCTTAATATATAGCGAACTGATATACTATACTCTAGTAAAGATATAGATAGGTAAATACCTTAAATATATTTCCTTGTTTATAATACCCTTAAAGTAATATAAAGTTATACTTAAATATAGATAGCTAAAGTAATATAACTCCTTAATTAGTTAGGCTGAAAAAAATACTAAAGTTCTATATAACTTACTGCTAAAGTTATTACTTAAAAAACCATTTGCTCTATAAACACGCATATAACTATTTAAATTTAATATAATATTAATTACCTTTACTATAAGCCTTAAACCAAAATAATAAAGCTATAACTACTAATTATGGTAAAGAATGTAAAGATATTACGCTAAAACTTTTTAAAATTTGTATAATATAGGCCATAACGTGTTCTACTACTAAGCGTATTATACCACCGGTGTAACGGAACCTTGTAGCAAGAACCACGGTAGGTCCTATTATTGGGCTAGGTATATAGATATAAATAGGTCAACAATGTAATAATAACTAGTAGAGTGGTTACCTAACAGATTAACTCCAATTGTATTCTAAGATTTACTATAAAGAGAGAACTATCTGGGTAGGGACTGTGGTCCTTTAAATACACAATTATACGCCTAAGAAATCCCTTTGCTCTGTAAGGTATGTGTGCTTTATCTACTCTATTACAGATTACATAGATTATATATATTATATAGATTATATTACGTAACCTCAGCTACTATTTCTCGTTATATAGTTCCACCAGATTTATCCTAAACTGTACCTATATTAACCAACTAGCTTCCGCTAACTCCTCTCTAAGTAGTTATAATATTGTACTTAAGCTGTCCGTAACACTATCTCCCTTCTTTTTATTTTTGTCCTTAAAGATTCCTAATATCTCTAAGTTGTCTACTAGAGGTGTAATGTCTATTTAATTAATCTGGTTAATATCCTTACTTAGAGGCGACACTGCCTTTTAAATATATATATTACTTTAGAGAAAAACTGGAGCTCTTGCTGCACCCGGCCTAAAAAGACCAAAACTAACCAAAAAGAACTCCGAAAAACACTTAGAGAATCCCCCTAAGATGCCTACATCGCAGGGGAGGCATACGTCGAACGACGGTGGTTCGCACTTACGCGCAACCGCCAGAACCACGCCTAGCAATGGCCCTCTATAACAAGAATAGGCGAATACCACACTATAAAGCGGAAATACCTCTATTAAGAAGGCATCTAATAAAATATAAAGCGTCTAGTATCCGTAATTACGGGGGAGCAACCATCAGCTATAATAAACTAATATAGCTAGTAGAATGGCTCCGCTAGTCTAGCGTCCCTTAGGCGCCCCTCTAGCAATCCCTTAATTAAATCCTCTAACGGCTAAGTAAAATTGAAAACAAATAAAACCCCTCCCTACCGGCGAACCGCACCTGGGCCGCCATAGCTGTGCTTTTATAGCACAGGGAACCTAACCCCCTTAAGATAACAACCGGGTATATAATTATAATATAACTAAATACAGAAAAAGCAGAGGGGCTTAAGGGACAATTAGAAACAGAAGTCCTTATAAAGATTTATAAAGAAGTCTATAACGCTATCGCAGTCTAACACCTAAGGAGCGGAGATATTAGAGTCACCCTAAAGGACTAATAGGTAAAGGAACAAGCCGTAAAGGCAGGGGACAGGCTAGGAGAACGTATTGGTATAAAAGTGCTCTATAAAGACTACCTAGTTAAAGTCCTAGCGGTTCCCATAAGCCTTAGGGTAGAAAAGGGACGCTAGGCAAATAATATAGCAACTATATAGGAGATAGTAAAATATACGGAACGCCTTATACTGGGACTCGAGATTACCCGAATCTAATGGCTTTAATAGGAAAATGCAATCTAAGTATATAATAAGAACAATAAGAGGATATAAAAGTCGCCAGAGACTCGCTAGGGAGACGCCGGTTGAACACATAGCTCCCTTATTATTAGCACATATACACTAGGAATACAAAAACTCCTTATCCAAAAAGGAATAATTATAAATAGCCTTATATATAACATAAGGCTCTATAACCACAAACTATATCTAGAACGATACTATTGCTGTATATAATAGGGACACACCCAATCCACATACGCAGTATAGGTGTGCTGCGGCCACTATATAGGCCCCTATAATATAAGACACTACTTAAATTAAGACTAAATAAAATGCGCAAACTGTTACCGAAGCACATATAAGGCGTGGGAGAGAGTAGACTGTATTAAATATAGGAGACAGAAGGTAAGGGCTTAACAGCTACGGGAATAACTACACGCTAGGTTATACGAATAGAAATAATAGGCGATAAGCTAGGGGGACGCAGGTGCCTTCCTAGCGTTCCCTACCTTTAATACTAGGGGGCTAGGCCAGCCATCCCAAGCCTTAACAGGCCAGAAGTAATGCCGCGCGATATTACCAGACCAAATAGGGACATAAGGGTTATAGGGGATATAAGAGAGAGAACGCCCTATAGAAAGACCTTTATAGACAGCTACAGTAAGCTTAAAACTAGGATAATTAAGAATTAGACTAAACATAGTAAATCTAACATTCGCAGCCAACCTATAAAGGGTATAAAGCCGACTAGTAAGACCAGGGGAAGAACCAGAGACGATAACAGATTTGGATATAAAAGCGCTAGTAAAAACATAAGACACGGAAATGGAAAGCCCTATATAAAATAAGTAGCAACTAGGGTGTAGATACAAGAGATAAAAGTTCTAAAAATCCTAAAAAAAGTAAAAATAGAGGAAGCAAAGAACAAAGGAGAGTTAAACAACCCTTAATAGGGGTCCGCCACCTATCCATTATATAGTACAACTGCGGCAATACAAACCACCACCTTATAAGGCCCCTACTAGACAGCCTAGACCCAGAGAAATACTATATCCTTACTATATAAGAGCCATATTATAATACCTATATATAATTAATATACTGCCCCCAAGGATTCCAGCTCCTATACGAACCAAAAGCAGCTATACATATATGCTTTATAATTAGTAAGGCTGTTAGCCTATTCTTATAGTTATAGCAAGCAGTTAACCTAGATATTGCAGTTATAATAATCTAGATATATAGGGGACTGGTATAAATTATTAATATATATAACCCTAGGGTTAAAGGGGTCCCACAAACAGAGAATATTATATTGGTAATAAGCTTACTGGAAACTAAAGGCATAGAGTTTATTCTATTAGGAGATATAAACCTCTACCACTTATAGTGGGGGGGTATCTATATCACTGCTAAATAACAGGTAGAGTGTCTACTAAGAGCTATAGATATCTGGGGCCTTAAGCTAGCCACTCCCCTAGGAGCAATTATATGGCAATAAGGCACCGCCAGAAGTACAATTAACCTTATATTTATAGACAATGGCCTATACTAGAGACTTAAAAGGTGCATCCCTAAAGAAGAATAGGCACTTACCTTAGACTATATCCCCATCTAGATACAGCTAGATTTAGATATTAAGGTGCAACCAAATAGTAAAAGATACGTAATAAGGAAGCTTAAGATAGACAGTTTCCTTAATATAGTTAAATAACAACTTTAAGACCTAAAAGAAATCCACCTAATACTAAATAAGCAAGGCTTATTAGCTACCCCTAAGGAAATTAACCAAAGACTAAAAAGGATCTAGGTAGTAATTAAAAATAGGCTAGAAGAGTATTGCCTAGTTTTAAAACTAGGCCCCTATACATAATACGTATGGTCCGTATAATACGCGGTTCTTATAGCTAGCCAATAATAAGTAAGAAGGAAATATATAAGTAGCTATAACCCTAAAGACAAAAGATAATATAAAGATATAAAAAACTAGCTAAAGAATACCCTAAAAAAAGAAGTAAGAAATAACTAGAGATAGTTTATAAATAAACACACTACTAACCTAAGCATCCCCTATAATAAGGGCCTTTAGACCATAGCAAGATGGGTAAAAAAAAGGCGGGACGCCTAGTAAAAGACCTATACCTACTACCCCTATAAAGAGTAGGCAAACCATAGGCCACAAGTAATAATAATAAGAAGGTAAAGATTCTTATAGAAAGATTTTTCCCCTAACTAGCTCTAGTAGACCTTAGTAACATTACTAGTAAAACACTAGTAACTCGCCTAAGGGTTAATAGCGATATAATAACTAAAGAAATGGCTAGAACCATTAGTCGCTTTTTAAATAATATAGTACTAGGACTAGATAGGATCCTAAACAAAGCCCTAAAGACCTATAGTCTATTTATAGCACCTTAGCTTACAAATATAGCTAGAGTATGCTTTGCAATAGGCTACTACCCGCGACTTAGAAGATCTGTAACGACGGTTATCTTATAAAAAGAAGGTAAAGTAGACTACTTAATCCCAGGAAGCTACCGCCCTATTGCCTTAGAAAATACCCTAAGTAAGATCTTAGAAAAGGTTATAGCGGACTATATAGCAGATATGGTAGAGGAACACGCCCTACTACTATAAAGTTAAATAGGGGCAAGAAAGAATCGCTTAATACTATTAGCACTTACACTACTTACTACTACCATTAAAACTGTATGGGCTATGCGCAAGGACTTTATAGTATTAATACTTAGCCTAGACATTAGTGGCGCCTATAATAATATACCCTATAAGCGCCTCCTATATATCCTTAGGGCAAAGGGCTTCCCAGAATGGATTATATAATTTATTTAAGAGTTTATAGGCTAGAAAGAGATATTACTAGTCTTTAGCGGATACCAGAGCCCCCCTATTACAGTTATAACAGGTATACTATAAGGATTACCTCTTTCGCCTATACTCTTCCTTTTCTTTATAAGCAACTTACTTAATACCTTTAAGGAAGGGGCGACCTAGGGGATAGGCTTTGTTAACAATATAAACCTAATTATATATAGGCCAACAGCTACAGAGAACTGTAGAACACTATAGAAAGCCCATAACACCTATATAGAATAGGTAAGATAATATAGAGTCCAATTCTTACTAGAGAAATACTAGCTAATCTATTTTATAAGAAAACGCAACCAATCTGCAGATCTTTAGCATACAATCCATATTTAAGGCTTTAGGGGTTAACCAGTTTAGGGCCTAAGGGTATTAGGAGTATAGGTAAATAGTAAGCTCTAGTAGAGCGTATATACGGTATAAGCGGCCTATAAGGGCTAAGTATAGTATATTATATTATCTAGGATTGTTAATTCTATATAGGGTCCATGCTTCTAGAGGCTACGCCTACTATATATAGCAGTTGTCCGGCTAACTATAACATATAGATCTAGTGTTTAGGTTATTAGAGAAACTAAGAAGGGCCCCCTTAAATTACTCCTTAAACCACTCTAAAAGGTCTAAACAGCCTGCCTCTAGAGTATAACAGGCGGGTATAAGCAAACGGCTATAGCACTACTTAAGAAGGAAGCCAATATTCCCCCCTTATAACTATATATTAAAGCCGCTGTAATGCAAAGGGCGTAAAGTAAACATAACTTTAATGTTATAAAGTATATTAAGACACGCTTAAATAAACTATAGAGGGACCCTAGGGCGCCTTATAGGAGAATAAACCAACAACCCCAAAGTAGGGAAGAGATATTAAAGAAACAGGTAAAGAAAGTAGAAGCAGAATAGTACTGCATTAGGGCCCAGGCCTATATAGAGGAGAAAGGGAGACGCGCAAGAGGCCAGCAAAGATAATAGTAAGAAAGAGAAAGAAGCTAAAGTAGAGCATAAAAGAACGCTAGGAAACTATCTTCCGTAATATAATACTAGTTGGACTAACGCTGGAGAGGCGTATGGGAGTTAAAGGTATAGAGGCTAACTTAGGCAAGAGAAACCTAAGCCGTAGTATAGTTAACGCTATAGGGGGTAAACACTTAGGAGCTCCAAGAAGGCCTAATAAAGGTAAAATATATAATAGCAACACTCTTAAGAACAGGGATAATAGGACTAAAAGATTAGCTTTACTAGGTAGGTATCCTAGTAGGCAGCCTAAGATGCAAATATAGCTGGCTAAGACAGACACTAAAATATATAATACTATTATGCCCCCTACACACCAACTAAGAAGCTATGCTCTTAGTAGCTGGCATAAAGAACTATAACACACTACTCTTAATATAAAAAGGTCTTAAGGCGGTTACCTAGTGGCTTATTAGCTAAAATATGCTAGACTAGTTTCGGGTTGCAAAGGAAATAGTAATAGAAGGTAAAGGGGCGAGCAATAGGCGCCCCCTAATAACTCTATAGTAGTAAAGCAAAGTTTGCGATATTAGCGCGTCTATAGGCTTATTACGGCAGCAGTAGTTCCTAAGGAGGTTAAAAAGTAAGGTAGTAGAGCATTATAGGTAACTTATAGGCGCCTTATAGGGAAGTCCTAAAAGGCGGGGAGACGAATTACGGGGTTTTCTTAAAAGAGTTTTCTCCCTATATATATATAAGGAGTAGTCCGCGTGGGCCTAATAGGGATCCGAATCGAATGTTAAGCAATAAATAATAATAAATAATATCCTTACTTATTATGCCTAAAGCATCCTTTTCTTCTTCTATAGCTTGTTGGTCTTGCACTATTGCTATAATACTATCTCTAGGTAAGATAATGCCGTCTCTATATTCTTGTTATGCGAAAGAGGGGTTAGTTTATATTGCGCTAGCAAGTCCTTTATTTTAAAACCTTTTTCTTGCTTAGAGTGCACTAAAGTAAATATTTAATTGTCCTGTAATGTTCGCTCCATCTTTAACGCTAAGTGTACGCGTTCTATAACTCTTAATAGTCTTTAGGTTCCCTAAGTAACTTATTATAGGGTTTTATATTTAATCTACCGCTAAGAAACTTAATAGTAAGCTAGCCTCTATACTGCTTAAGGTTTAACGTGTCTTAGAAGAGTCTATATATATCCTTAAAGCTTAGCGTCTAGCTTATACTTATCTTTAACGCCTTAAATATATTTATAAGAAGGTTCGTTTTAAGGAGTAGAAACTTATTTAATAGGGTCTGTTTAAGCTAGGTAATAAAAGAATAGACTTTTCTCCTGCAAGGGAAATAACTCTAAGTAGCTCGGCAATTACTCCTCTTAGGTCCCCCTTAGGTAACTTATTCTTTAGCAATCCTTCTTTATTAATGCTATTTAACCTACTCTCTTCTAATACTTTTATACCTTTCCTATAGCGTTCTCTAGATTGCTTAGTGGTTTCTAGGTAGTCTTACTATAGCCTATCTACTTTACTTTGTACTACGTTTTGTTATCTATGTCCTCGTAACTAATAATCTTTAAAACTTGCTATTCGTCTTCTTCTTGCCCTCTATACATATCTGCTTTATAAACTAGTGGTTTAATATTTCTGTATACTAGCTCTAGTATTGCGATATGCTATATAGGGTAAATTTTTATTTTGGCTAGTAGGTTTAACTTAAACATAACTAATAAAATTCTTTGCGTAATTTTAAAAGGTCCTAGTCTAACATAGTCTAACTTCTTGCTTAGTTGTTAACTTTTAAAATTTTTATATAGTAGCTATACTTTATCTCCCTCCTTAAGATCTGGTCCCTTAGATCTCTTAGTATTATAGTACCTTTTTATTTGCTTTTATACTAGTTTAGCTGTTTCTTTAAGGTCTATATAAAGATTTATTAAAGTCTCTATTCTTTCTTTAGCTGTATTACTCGTCTTCTTTACTTAACGTGGTGATAACGATAATCTTGGCTTATATCCGTAATTTGCCTTAAATAGTGACATTCCCATTCCTTCTTATGGTGTTGTATTGTATATAAACTGTGTAACTAGTAGTAGCAATACCCAATTGTTCTATATATAATTAATATAGTGCCTTAGATACTGTTCTAGTGTCTAGTTTAATCTCTCTATTTGTCTATCTATCTGCGGATAATATACTGTTAAGGTTACTGCGCGAACTCCTTATTCCGCCAAGAATACCTCTTAAAATGCTATTATAAATCTCGGATCTCTGTCTAATACGATCTTGCTTAGTACTCTATGTCTTATAAATACTTCCTTAATATAGATTCTAGTGACATTCTCTACTAATATCTCTTCTATGCATGCTATAAAGTATCCCTACTTTGTAATCTTGTCCACTATTACTAAGATTGCATTGTAATCTTGTCCTGTAATAGGATCTTTTAACTTTAGTAACTTAATAATAAAGTCCTATAATATGACTTCCTATAGTCTTTCTGGTATTTTAATAGGTTGTAGCCCTCTATACGGCTTATGCCTTATTAGTTTGTTTCTTTAGTAATTTGGATATTCTCTTATAACTTATCTTACTAGTCCCTAGATTTCTTAAATAATATATTCCTCTTAAAGTCTTAACACTAAGCCTATAGCTCCGTTGTGTCTTTGAGTTAGTCCCTTATAAAATAACTTAATAAACTCTTTTGTAATAGACCTTAGAATATAGGTTGCTTTTCTATTCTTATACTATTCCTTGTCTGGATCCTCTACATATGCCTTTTAGATCTTCTATATCTAATTACTCTCCGGTAATTTGTAAATCTGCCCTTCTCTGGTTGCTATAATCTTTGGATAATTATACCTAATTAATCTGTCTTAATCCTTTCGCAACAAAGCTCCTAATGGCTTTTTATTATTTTATAGTTTAGCCTTCCTACTTAGAGCATCTGCTTGTGCATTATCTGTACCCTTGGTATACTAAATTTTAAAATGGTATTCTATAAGCATTTCCGCCTACCTAACCTATCTTTAGTTAAGTTCCTTTGTTGTTAGGAATCCTATAAGGTTCTTATGGTCCGTCTTAACCATAAATGGTTTTTCTATGCCTTACAAGAATGCTCTCTATTTCCTTAACGCTGTAACTATACCTAATAACTCCTTGTTATAGATGTTATAGTTTAGTTTTAGTAGTATTATCTTCCAACTATAATATATTACTGGATGCTATATATCCTAATGCTTCTATAGCAAGCATACTCCTAGTGCGAAGTCTAATATATCTGTCTTAACAACTGTTTCTAACTTTAGTTAATAGATTTTGAGGACTGGTTCCTAGGTAAACAACTTTTTAAGTTCTTAAAATAGCTTCTTTTACTTACTACCCCAAACCCACAGTTTTTTCTTTTTTGTTAACCTTGTAAATGGCTTAATGCTTTTTAACTATTGTGCTATAAACCTCCTATAGTAATTGCAAAACCCTAGGAACGATTTTAACTGCGTAATGTTCTTTAGTTCTTGCCAACTTACTATAGCTTTAACTTTCTTTAGGTCTATACTAATTCTTCCTAGTTCTATAATAAATCCTATAAAATCGGTCTTCCTTATAAAGAACTTGCATTTCTTAATTGCTACTGGCATTTGTTCTTCTTGTAGTCTCTTTAAAACCTATTTAATATATTCCTTATGTTCTTTCTTGCTCTCTAAGTAGATAATAATAATATTAAGGTATGCTATAATAAACTTATTAAGGTGTTCTCCTAATATACTATTAATTTGTTTCTAGAATGTTGCTAGTGTGTTTATAAGCCCAATGTTACGGAGTAGGCACGAGCCGGGATACAATGCACTAAACGAGGTAGTAATTGAGAAGGCTACGTACATGTAACTATGCGTGGTTGATACAAAGACATTGGATGAAGAAGAAGAGTCTTCATATGCCAGGTACGGGTATAAATAGGGGTTGTAGGGGAACGTGCGCAGGTGTCTCGGGACGAACGTGAGCACGGGTTAAGAACGTCAAAGACGCGCAGAGACGTGAGAACGAGTGAGTCCCGTGACACCCAAACTGCATAACTAATAGTTTATATAGTCCTTTCTTTGACCTAAAGGCTGCCTTCTATTTGTTGCCTTTCTTAATTTTAATCTAATGGTATACCTACCTTAGATCTATCTTTGTAAAGATCTTTACGTTGCCTATCCTATCTTAGATTTCGCTAATTAAGGGTAAAGGATACCTATCCTTTTTGGTAATGCTGTTTAACTATCTATAGTCTATATATATCCTAAGTTTTCTGTTTTTCTTTAGGATAAACAATACTAGATATCCTACTAATAACTATAATGGTCTAATATATCCCTTTTATGAGTTCTCCTGGACAAACTCCTTAAGCGCCACTAACTCTATTTTAGTAAGCTTATAGATTAGAAAGAACTTTAGACTAGTTCCCTCTTCTAACTCTATCTTATAGTTCTATACTGTATATTTTAATAGCTTTTCACTTTCTGATAACTATAACTTTTTACTATACTTATGGTATCTCTTTGGTATATAACTTAAGCCTCGCTTAGTCTCTTTGTATATTGCTCTGACTTAGTACTATACTAACTTAGTTTGCTATTATATCTTATATTATTAAGTATCTCTAATATTAACCTAACCTGTAACCTAATTAATCTTTAAATTATATTCCTATAACTAAGGCATTCCTAGTATTACCTTGTCTTTTCCTAATAGTAAGATATTAAAAGACATTTTGACTGGTCTCCCTTTAATAGTTAACTAAATAGGTCCTGTTTTAAGATTAATAATACCTCCTCTATAGGCTATCTAATCTCCTAAAATCGTCGTAAGTAGATATAAGTGTTCCTTTTGTCTATATAGTAACCCCATCCTCTCTACTGCTGCTGGTAATATGTGGTTTCTTATTACTCTACTGTCTATCAACGCTTCGAACTGCTGATCTTGCCACTTAACTCATAAGTTTAGGTGTTGTCCTTAAATTCCTTTAAGGGTCTAAGGCTCTACTACTAGTTCCCTCTGGTTTTGTAGGCCTCCCCTTTTTCTAACTATTAGTTGCTAGATCCTGCTTGTACTTAGTCTACTTTTGGCTAATACTTAGTTTGCTTCTTTTCCTCTACATACTATAGACAAGTATTCTTTAGGCAGTCCCACTACTATTGTCTATTTAGGCATTCTTCTATAAGGAATCTTCTGGGTTAAAGTATTAGGTCTCCTTAACTCTATACTTCTATTAAGTGCTATCTATGTATATACCTAGCGTCTCTAAACCGCTTTTCTTCTGGTGCCTAATATATTCTTACTAAATATTTCCGGTTTTTGTCCTTTAGTGCCCTATATATATTACATATATCATCCATATAAGCTATCTATAATAGTATATAATATGCTAGGTAACTTAGGTTAACTCTTAGCTTATCTTTATCCTTAAGTTTAAACCTATACCTAGTTAACCTAATTACTAGTATCTCTGCTGTGGGTACTAAGACTTATCGTTTACTTCTCTAGTCCCTAGATCCCTCTTCTAGGTTCCTTAACATTATAATCAACGCTCCTTTAATGTGGTTTATGCGTTTTTCTATAATAGGTTGGTCTTAGATAACTCTTTTGTTTAGCTATATATAAAAGTCTTCCTATTTATTATTATGTCGTTGCCTATACTACTTTCCGTATAACTGGTTTAGTGTATATAGTCTGTCTATAAGAAAGTACCTTATTATCGCTATATTGTGATATCCTTTAGTATGTCTTTCTTTAAATCTAACTAGAATATCTAGATCCTCTTCTTATTCCAGTTTATCTAACCACTTTACTCTAGGTGTCCCTGCACTAGGCCTATTAGTGACTCTTTATATAGGTGCTCTGTCCCTTATATAACCTAGCATAGCTAACCTCTTATCTAGCTTTTGCTCTTGCTATGCAATAATTCTTTACCTAAACTTATCTATAGTTTCTTATTTTTTATGTCTTGTAGCTAGATCCTTAAAGTTGTCTTACTTCCTAATTTTAGTATTAACTTTTTAATCTTTAGGCTAAATACTATGTTTACCTAGAATTGCTATGGTCTTTATTCGTTTCTTAAAATCTTGGCTTCTTAATAATGTTCTTATTTATTCCCTAAACTTGTAGTTCTTAAACTTGCGTCCTATACTTATTTATTAGTTACTAAACTAAGTTGCTACTCTTTCCTATTGGTTTTTATCTGTTATAGGTTCTTAAGCTGTCCTTATTGCACCTAGCAAATCTAGAGCTTTTCTTATCTCTTCTTAAGAATCTTGGACCTATAGCCTTTTACCTTTTATAAGTGGTGAGCTAGCATTAGTAGTTGTCTGCTTACTTAATTGTCTCTAGATATTACTCCTTCTGTCTTATAAAGCGATGGAAATTGTATTTAATGGTGTTATAATACCCGTTACTAATCCGCATTCTATAGTGGTTTCAGTCTCTGCTTCTATTGCGTTATTAAGGTATAAGTGCTCCTAGTTAGCCTTGTTTTCTTCCTTATTACTATTAATTAATAAGTACTCTAACTCTATTGTTATTATTACTAATCTTTGTCTATATATTGCTTTAACATCTTAATCTAGCTTATAGAGTTAATCTTATTTTTTGTCTAACTCTATGGTTCTTTTAAGTCCTCTTAACTCTGGCTCTTGCGGCTAATAGCTTGCGCTATACTTAGTGTCTTTATAAATTTGGTATGCGTTGTTGTAATAAAACGCGAAGTGCTTAATTAAATACTCCTTAGTCTTATACAATATCCCTATATCTATATTATTGTACTTTAACAACCTAGTGCCTTTTACTACGTAGTTACTCTAACCACCTCTATAGTCTCTAGCGAAATAACCTTGTTTTCCGCAATTTATATAAGCTCTATCTTTAAACTATTTTTCTTATTGTGGAGTCTACCTAAACGTCTTCTACTGCTAAGATCCCTGGTTTAGCCTCTACTTCCTAGTCTTATAATTACTTAATCCTTAACCTCTAGGCTTCTATAGTTTCTTTATCTATCTCTTAGATTCTTTGGTACCGCTTAGGTCTATTAGCTCTACGCTATTCTATAGTTTTTGGCTCTATATTTGCCAATGCATACTCTACGCCTTATATAACTATAGAACTCTATCTTGCCCTTTCTTAGCTTGTTCCCTTTAATAGATCCTATTATTAATCTTTATTGCTTAATCTATTAACTATCTTAAAGTATTTATATCTTCTATTAGGATAATTGCGTCCTAGACTTTAGCCTTAAGTCCCTATTTATACTATGCTATAAGCGCCTTATTGTTCCATTTAACCTATATAGCTAGCGTTTAAAACTATATTGTATACTTTATTACTAAGGTTCGTTGCGTTAGGTTCTAAAGCTTTTGTTTTGCTATAGTTATAGCCTCTAGGTCTCTAAATATCTGCGTTAACTATTCTACAAACCTATTCCAACTGGCAAATATATACCGTACATCTTAGTTAGTAGTTGTTATACTATTGGCCTATATTTTGGTAAGATAAGGTTTAAACTACTTAAGTGTTTGTCCTATTAGGAACAATTCTACGTACGCCACTTAGTCTAATAATATTGCCAACTTTGCTTCTTCCTGTATAACCTTAAAATGCATCTGCGTAAGGAACCCTTTAAGCTTTAACTTCTCTCCTAAGAACTGTTTAATTAAAGGTAACTTAACCTTTGCTGCTCTAATTCTATTAATGTGTTCTTTAAGTATCCTATTATTATCTTATAAGTGATTAACTATTTTCTATAACTAACCTTGCGTAACTATCTGAGAATCCGTATCTACTATACTGGTATCTCCGCCTAAGGTAGTAGCTGCCGTTAATGGTGTTGTGACTAGTACTTTGGGTGGTATATTATTTAACTTTGTTTAATACTATAACCTTAGTAGTAAATGTATAACGGAATCTTGTAGCAAAAACTACAGTGGGTTCTATTATTGGGCCGGGTATATAGATATAAATAGGTCAACAACGTAATAATAACTAGTAGAGTAGTTGCCTAATAGATTAACTCTAATTGTATTCTAAGATTTACTATAAAGAGAGAACTATCTGGGTAGGGACTGTGGTCCTTTAAATACACAATTATACGCCTAAGAAATCCCTTCGCTCCGTAAGGTACGTGTGCTCTGTCTACTCCGTTATAGATTATATAGATTATATAGATTATATAGATCACATCATATAATCTTAGCTACCATTCCTCGTCACATAGTTCCACTAGATCTATCCTGGACCGTGCCTGTATTAACTAACTAGCTTCCGCCGACTCCTCTCTAAGTAGTCGTAATATCGTACTTAAGCTGTCCGTAACAACCGGGCGTATTACTTCGGGGAACACCAAAAAGCCTAAATTTTAATATTAAATATCTCAACCACTACTTTATAATATTTTCTAAAAAATTTAAATATAAGCTCTAATATGCCTATTCTAGTGCCTATTATAATATAAAAGCATATAGTCTGGTGGTTGTTGAGATATTTTAAAATATCTCTATTTTTAGCCCTTAAACTCTATATTATAATAACTATTAAGTTATATACTCTAATATTATAACATGCACTAAAATATGTATATAAAAGCTTATATTTATATTTTTAGAAAATATTATTAAGTAGCGGTTGAGATATTTAAGATTGAAATTTAGGCTTTTTGGTATTCTTTGAAGTGATGCGTTCGGTGGTATAATGCGCTCGGTGGTGGAACACGTTACCTTTTATCTTATTAGCAAAAAGATAAGATTATAAAATCTTTACTATAACTTTAAAAGATATTAAAAAAGTACTAAAACTAAAATAATATACTAATCCTTAACATCTTATACCTAAAAAGTACTATAATCTAATTAATAAGTTTAAAAAACAATTTATAGACTAATTAGCCCTATACTAAGATAAGTATAATTTAAAAATAGAACTTAAGCCTAGTATAATACTAAAATTTGGTCCGCTATACGGTATATTATAAGAAGAACTGCTTATAATATAATAATACCTTAATAAGTATTTGGAAAAAGGATTTATTTACCCTAGTTAATATCTATTTACCTTACCTATACTATTTATTAAAAAGCTAGAAAAAGGCTTAAGATTCTATATTAATTATTAAGCTTTAAATATAATTATAATTTAAAACTAATATCTAATTCCCCTAATTTAAGAGACGCTTAACTATTTAATAAAGGTATAGTACTTTATAAAGCTTAATATAGTTACTACCTTTAATAAAACCTGTATATATAAAGGAGATAAAAAGTATATAGCTTTTTATATATAATAGGGACTCTTTAAATATATACTAATGCTATTTAGTATAAAAAACGGTCCTAGTATATTTTAGTAATATATTAATAATATACTTTGTGAATTCCTTAATATATTTATTACTGTATATATTAATAATATCTTAATCTACTTATCCTTACTCTCTAAATATTAGAAATATATTAAAATGGTCCTTAAACGCCTATAAGATATAGGTTTATAATGCGATATTAAGAAATATAAGTTCTATATATCTAAGGTTATATAGTAGTAAGTCTTTGATTAACGTCTAATACGGATCCTATCTAGGCCCACGCAGACTACTCCGTACACAAGGGAAACTTATAAATTGACAAGAAGAAAACCCTTGTTGATATAGGGGACGGAAAAACCCTATAAGCCACCTTAGTAGGATGAAAACCCCCTACTTTGCCATGTCCGTCCGTAGCAGCGGCCCTGCGGGCCTACAGCTACGTCCTGTCCTCCTTAGATGTTTAAACTCCTTGGGAACTACTGCTTCCTTCCTTGGCTTATCCAAAACTATGGTTCACTACGTCCCAGCTAGGCCTTGCCAATCGATTGCCATACGCTTTGTGTTCCATATCTTGACCATCCCCTATATGCTATCTCCTGCTAACTATTGCTATATACGCCATGCCTCCCTCCCCCTAATGCCTATTAAAGGCGTAAGGGGGATTTATCCGTTCTACCATCCTAATACTAAAAGACAAAAGCGGGATGTGTGTACCTGTTACGGCGCTGGTGGAAAACGGTGGATTATAGTAGACGTTATGGTAGACGCCGAGTCACGTAAGTCCACGTGACTAGAGGACCGCATAAAACTTCGCACGGCGCTGCTATTCTTCTCCCTTCCTTTCTCTAGCTTTGGATCCTCGTTTATAGACTACTAATTATACAGGCTTGCGCGTCCCTTATGCCGTACTCGTGCCTCGATTGACTAAGTCGCTAACATTATCCAAAGCTCAACTACTCTTTCTTCCTAAGAAGGAACTCAAATATATCTATAAAGGACACAGAATAGGACCCTAAGGATATTACCAGGACTATAAGGATAGGACAGACCCCTAAGAACCAAAAGAACATAAACAGAACGCAAAACCTAAGAATAGAATACGCATGGACTAGAACCCCTAGAAAATAAACAAACATTGGAAATTACCTAATACCCCTACCACTATACCAAGAAATACAGCAGCCGGTAAAGCCACTGCAGGACCCGTAAATACCTCCAATAGTAAAATAGTCGCCGTCTCAACCCCCTAGGAAGAGCTCGTAGCAGCTAATACCGAAATTAAACGGCTTTAAGAGCTGCTTAAAACTAAAGACACCCCTATACCTAGCAAGGAGTTATCAGACACCTAAAGACTTACTATAGTCCTTAAGACCCTAGCCTAATATACAGTATTAGCATTATTACAGTCCGCGAAGGTTGCGGACCCCCTATTACTTACAGATGGAACTGACCCTATATTTAGCAATTGGAAGCTTTAACTGCAAGACAAGCTTAAAGTTAATATAGACCACTCCCCTACTACCTAAGCTAAAATGGCCTACGTCTTCGGCCGTACTGGTAGGGACGCACAGATGTATCTACATCCACAATATACCTAGGACTTGGCAGACCCCTTCCTCTTTAAAGAAGAGATAGTTAACTACCTATTTTCTATTTATAAGGACCCCTTTAAGACACAAAACGCCCGCCTTAATTACAAAGCTCTTAACATAAAGACAATAGAGACCTTTTTAGCCTTTTAGACCCGCTTTCTGCACCTAGCTAGCCAAGCCTAAATTCCCTATAAAGACCTAATACTAGACCTCTTTAACAAGCTTACCCTAGACCTACAGCGCGCCGTACTACTAGTTTTTACTACTATATAGACGCTAAAGGTACTTACGGACTACTGCCTAGCTATTAACTAAGGCCTCTGTCAAATTAAGGCATAATCTAAGTAGTATAAAGCTAGAAACTCTCCAAACCAAACTACAAGCACTTTATAAACGGCCTATAACACCCTAGCACAATCTACAACTTCTATAGCACTAGCTATACAGCCCGCCGTTAATTTAGCAGCTAGCCATGCAGCTAGTCCTACTGCGGGTCCAGCGTATACTTAGCCCACGTACAACGACCCCTATAAACAGGCCCTTAGTAATTAAGGAGCTTGCTTCTTATACAGCCAGAAAGACCACTTTGTAAAGAATTGCCAGACAAAGGCAAAAACGGGCGAGGTTCTATTAATTCAGGAGAACAGTATAGAGTTAGAAAAAGAGGAACCCTAGAAGAAGACTCCTCTCTAGGGTTAAAAGGGATTAATATATTATATATTAATCTAGGTTAGCTAGTTAGTAGAAGAAGCTATACTATCCCTTATACCTTATTCCGTAATAAATATCAAGTTTTAACCTCTGCTTTAGCTAACTCTGGAGTAAATGCCTTTACCTTAATAGACACCTAGTATGCCATAAAGCTGGCCGACCCTTTAAATATACCCTTTAAAGAACTGCCTAAACCAATTCCTATTCGCGGGTATAATGGATAAATAGGGCCACCTATTACAACTATCTTGCGGATTTACCTCTATATTAACGGACAAAGGTAGTATAACATCCCCTTTCTTATTACGGACCTCGGGAGCCACGATATAATTATAGGGAGAAAATAGCTAGCCTATTTAGGCTTATAGCTTAACATACAGAATAGACGGCTTATCTAGCCTAAAACCCTACCCCTAACCCCTTCCTTTATAAAAGAAATCAGCATTATAATGGAAAACCTTATACGGCCCTAGATTAATACTATTTACTAGGCCAATACTATGCGCAGAGACTAGGCCTTTAAGAAGGATATACGTCTTGATCCTTAACGGATCCGTATACTACGCCACCCCTAGACTATGTATATTACGCCATCCACACTAGAGACCTAGGAAGTTAGTAGTAACCTAGTTAAGCCCCCCATAGAGAACCTAGGCCCTATACAGCCCTAAAGGAAAATCAGGGATATTGGACGCTATACTAAGCTAATAGATAGGAAGGATAACTTATAGAAAATAGAACATAAGCTAAGAAAGACTATACACCCTATACCGCAAGATACGGCCCAATAAGCGTCTATAAAGAAACCTATGGACCTCCCACCAGTTAATATCTGCTGCATTAGCGCTATAGGATTCTACCAGAACTTAGTTTAGCCTAATACTATTACCTTTACAACTAGCCTATACAAAATTAATCAAATACTTAAGGAAAAGGAAAGCAAGCTTAGCAGATAGGAAAGCGAGCTTATAGATAAGGAACTAGTAGAACAAAAACTACCTAATTAACACTAGAGATTCAAGGACATATTCTCTAAGGTAGTATTAGATATACTTCCACCTTACCAACCATATGACTATAAGATCAAGATCAATTAAGGCAAGGGAAGTACCCTTAGCTTTAGCCCTCTCTACCTACAGTCTATCGCCAAATTGTAGGCCATAAAGTAGTACCTTATCGATAACCTTAATAAGGGCTTTATTGAGCCTAGCTAAGCCCCTTTTAACTTGCCTATTCTCTTTACCAAAAAGCCAAATAGAGGACTGTGCTTTTGCATTAACTACCGTAAGCTAAATAACATAACCCGCAAGGACCACTATCCACTACCCTTACTTAATAAGACTCTTGCCCAAATAAGTAGAGCTAGGGTTTTTATAAAGCTTAATATCCGCCAGGCCTTCTACTAAATTAGAATAAACCCTAGGTCTAAAAAGCTTACTACATTTTAAACCCGTTACGGAATATATAAATATAAGGTACTCCCTTTTAGACTAACTAACGGACTAGCTACGTACTAGCGGTATATAAACAATATACTCTTTAACTACCTTAACGACTTCTATACGGCCTACCTAGATAATATTATAATTTACTCTAAGAATAAGCTAGAATACAAGAAGCACGTCTATAAAGTCCTATAACAGCTCCGCGAGGCTAGTCTCCAGGCCGATATTAAGAAGTTGGAATTTAGTGTTAAGCGTATAAAGTACCTAGGTTTTATTATTAGTATGGACGGAATTAAGGCTAACCCAAAGAAAACGGCTGTAATTAACCAGTGGACACCCCTACGGACTATAAAGGGGGTATAATTATTTTTAGGTTTCTATAACTTCTACTAACACTTTATTAAGAACTACAGCAGGATTACCTAGCCTCTTAACCGCCTTACTAGGAAAGACCAGCCATTCCACTTTGACGCTATATATATGCAGGCCTTTAATAAGCTTAAAAAGCGGCTGGTATTAGCTCCCCTACTTGCCTACTTTAATCCAGAACGGCCCTTAATACTAGAAACTAATGCCTTAGACAGTATAATAGCCAGTATTTTTTCCTAGAAGTAACTAGACGGAGAATAGCACCCTATTACATACTATTTAAAGACTATAATAGATACCAAGCTAAACTACCATATCTATAATAAAGAAATGCTAGCTATTATCTCTAGCTTTCAGCACTGGCGTGCATAGCTAAAGGGGACCCCTAAGCCTATTAAGGTAGTTTCGGATTATAAGGCCCTAGAATACTTTATAACAACTAAGGCCCTTACGGCCCGCCAGGCACACTAGGCGGATATCCTATCTTAGTTTAACTTCTTAATTATATATAAACCAGGCGCTATAAACCGTGCGGATACTCTTATAAGGCATAAACAGGACCTAGGTAACTAGGCGGCTATAAAGATCTTATTACAGACCTAGGCACTACTACAACCAGAGCACCTTAACCCCTAGATATAGGCAGAACTAAATACGGACCCTTTAGACGCTAAGATATGCCCCATTAACTCCACGGAACTTAACCTTATTAATAAACTGCTACAGGCAAACCATACGGCCCCTTCTCTACAGGAGTGCCGCAAAAAGGTAAAGGATGCTACTAGCCTATAGTCCCTTAAAAACAGACTACTTAAGTACCAGGAACAGCTAGTAGTGGTAGAGGAACAGAATTTACGGACTTAGCTTATCGCTAAAGTATATACTTAGGTCTCTACGGCCCACCCCAGAAAAAATAAGACCCATAGAATTATTGGCAACCGCTACTACTAGCCCAGAATGGTTATAGATATTAACCGCTATATACAGAACTGCGACGACTGCCATAGGTCTATAATTCCACGAGATAAGACCCTAGGGCTATTAAAGCCACTCCCAATACTAGAACGCCCTTAGTAGCATATCTTTATAGACTTCCACAAGTTACCTACAGACCGCGATAAATATAATATAGTTATAATCCTAGTTAACCGCTTTAGCAAGCGCCCATTCTTAATCCCCTATTATAAAAATATTAATACTAAAGAGGCGGCCTAATTATATATCCACTATGTCTACCGAATTTACGGACCACCAGATATTATTATATCTAACCATAAGCCGCAGTTTATATTAGCCTTCTAGAACGAGTTCACCTGGATCCTAAGTATTAGGCTAAAGCTCTCTACAGTATACCACCCCCAGATAGATGGTTAGACGGAGATTATAAATTAATACTTAGACCAGAGACTCCGGCCCTTTATTAACTACTTTTAGGATAACTAGAGCGGACTACTACCTATAATAGACTACGCCTAGGCAACCCTACCCTATAACTCTATAGGGTTTGCACCTATTTAGCTAGAAATAGGATACTTACCCCATATAAGCTTTAACTAGAAGAGACCGAAAGGACCACAGACCATACGCAAAAAACTATCTTATAAGGAAGCACAGCAGTATGCTAGACACTTAGAAGAAGCATAGACAGTAGCCTACAAGAACCTAGAGAAGGCCCAGAAATTAATAAAACAGCAGGTAAATAAGCATAGGCGCGAGCCTGACTTTACCATAGGCGATAAGGTCTAGGTTATAACAAAGAACTAAAAGATAAAACGGCCTAGCTATAAGCTAGACTATAAGATGGTAGGACCATATAAAATCCTTAATAAAGAAGGCAACTTATATAAGGTTAAACTCCTAGACTTAATTAAAGTCCACCCTATTTTCTTACTAGATAAGCTATAGAAAGCAGCAAATAACCTACTACCTAGACAAAAGAATAAGCCTCCACTGCCGATTTAAGTTAATAGCGACGATGAATAGGAAGTTAATAAAATACTAGCCTATAAACTAGTACGAGGAACGCTAAAATACTATATTTAATAGAAAGGTTACAATCTAGACCCAACCTGGTACCCCGCCTGGAACTTTATAGGTTGCCCCTAGAAGCTTAAAGAATTTTATAACCAATACCCTAATAAGCCAGGACCCCCGAAGTATCTAAACAAGTGGATGGAGTGCTAGTATAGCGAAGATAATAAGCTACCTATTAAGCATACAGATAAGAACACCCCACGGACATAATACGGACATACAAAGCCTAAGGGCAGGCTTTTTTAGAGGGGGGGGTAATGTTACGGCGCTAGTGGAAAACGGTGGATTATAGTAGACGTTATAGTAGACGCCGAGTTATGTAAGTCCACGTAACTAGAGGACCGCATAAAACTTTACACGGCGCTACTATTCTTCTCCCTTCCTTTCTCTAGCTTTGGATCCTTGTTTATAGACTACCAATTATATAGGCTTGCGCGTCCCTTATGCCGTGCTCGTGCCTTAATTGACTGAGTCGCTAACAGTACCTAGGTATCTTTTGTGCCTAGGCCCTAGTTACTAGGCCCTCTTTAAGGGCACCACTCCGTTAAGAGGAGACAAGGAAAACTATACGGGGTTATCCAGCTAACGGTTTCAGTAGTAGTACCACGGCAGTACGGCGAGTGACCGCATGCTCCGCGGGTGATCGCCCTAGGGGTTAGGAGGGGCCGTATATTTACTCATTTGTTCGCTCGCGCTCGTCCGTTTGTTAATATAAGGTCGTTAATACTTTCTATTAGGGGTCAGGGGATGTTATCGAATACTATTCATCTATATTGGATCGTATAGGTGCCTTGGGTAAGAGAACAGTATAGTAGTTAAATTATAGAGGGCCAACAGTAGTGGTTTTCGAGATCTTACTATCTAAAAATTTTTTACCACTGCCTATAACGCTTATAACCACCACCAGGTCCTACCCGCACGCTATACGACGTCTCTACGTTGGCTCTAAGTCTGATCTTCGAAGACCTAGGTTCGTAGCCGTCACCACGTATAGGTGCTGTCACGGGACACCTCCGTGACACCTTATACACGTCCACCTGTTTCCACCGACGCAGCAAGAAGAGACCGACCGCGAAACGGCAACCTAATGGCAATCTACGGCAATCTAAGGCAATTTGCCATCACGTGACGGCAACCTATGGCAATCTGCCGTCCTCCACCATATTTCGCTATATTCTGCCAACTCTACCAAATTCTGCCAAGTTCTGCCAGGACCATGACCCGAAGCCTATTCTGCCCCGTGCACGTGTTAACCAAGCAACCAAGTTAACGATATATACCCCTTTCTTCCCGTCTCCTTACCTTCTCTCCTTACGCAACGTCTTGATCTCATCACACAGTTTATATACATAGCTTAATAATATCTACTTCGCTATATATTATCACCACTTATACTCACTCCGTAACAGGTGCAGAGTCCGTTTTCGACGGCCTCTAAGGTTATATACTTAGGCTTAATTATATCCCATAATAGAATTAAAATAGACCTTAAAAAAGATATTATAATTATAAACTAGAGAAGCCCCAATAATATATAAGATGTTTAAGGATTTCTAAGATTTGCAAACTTCTATTATTAATTTATTAAATATTTCTTAAAAATTACCTAACTATTAGTAAACCTAATAAAGAAGAATATAAAATTTAAATAGACCGCTAGATATAAATAAGCTTTTAATAACTTAAAACATTACTTTATAACTACTCTAATTCTTACCTATTTTAACCTTAACCTTAAATATATTATTAAAATAGACTTATTAGATTATGTGCTAGGTAGAATATTATTATAATATAATAAAAATAGCAAGCTATATCTAGTAGTCTTTCTCTTTTAGAAACTTACCCCTACTAAATTAAACTATAAAATATATAATAAAGAACTGCTTGTAATTGTTAGATGCTTTAAATAATAGCATTCTAAGCTTAAAAGATTATTATTTTTAATATGTGTTAACGGACTATAAAAACCTATAGTACTTTGTAACTATAAAGTAATTAATATAGCGCTAAATTTATTAGGCTGAATACCTCTTATAATTTAACTTTAAAATTATATACTAACTAGGCAAACTTAACTAGAAGCTTAATATATTAATATAATAATTATAAGACCTACCTATAAACGCTTTAGATAAACGGATTATAAATTAATTATAGATCCTATTACCCCCTAAATATTTTAAAAAACTATATCCTATATTTCTAAATATGGAACTTAATAGAAATAAATTAAAAGTTAATAAATAGTAAATGGAAATTAATAAGCTAATAGAATATAAAAATAAAAATAATATATGGATAATAGATATAATAAAGGTAATTTAAATAGGAAAATAATAGTATAAGGATATTATACTTGCTAAATGCGAAATTTAAAATAATTAATTATACTATTAATAGAAGATAGTAGTTCCGAATTCTAAATATTTAAGATTTAAGATACTTAAATTTATATATAACTTTCCTATAGTAGTGCATCCTGGCTATATAAAACCCTATAAAATTATTTAATAAGTATACTACTAGCCTATAATATATAACTATATATAAATATATATTTAAGTATATAGGATATGCGTATATAGAAAGACCTCTTGTATAAAGAAGTAAGGAGTACTTTAACTACTACTAATTCTAATATAAAGATGGCGCAATATCTTAATTAACTTTATAGTTAACTTGCCTAGTAGTGGTAGGTTTATAAATATTATAGTAGTTATTAACCGTATTATAAAAATGCGACATATAATTCCTATAGACTTAATTAATACGATATTAGTAGCTAAATATTTTATTAAGTATGTTTTTAAGCTACCTAACTTAATAATATCTAACTATAAAAGCTAGTTTATTTTAGACTTCTGGTAAGCTCTATATAAATAATTAAGTATTTAAATATAACTTTTAACTATATTTTATCTAGAAATAGATAGTTAAACTAAAATTATAAACATAATTATAGAATAATACCTATAAATATACTGCTCCTACCTATAAGACGATTGGGAAAAATGGCTGCCTTTAGCTAAGTTTACTGTAAATAATATAATAAATATATTAATAGGCGTGACGCTATTCTATACAACTTATAAATAAAACCCTTAACTTATATTTAAACTATAACCTAAAATTAATATAATAGGACCAATAATTAAACGGATTTAGTTAATTTATATATACAACGTGTTCCACTACCAAGCGCATTATACTACCGAGCGTATCACTTTAAAGAACACTAAAAAGCCTAAATTTCAATCTTAAATATCTCAACCACTACTTAATAATATTTTCTAAAAATTTAAATATAAGCTTGTCACGGGACGAGGTTAATAGCAGCTAAACGTATACATTTAAGGAGTCTACAAGACGTTACGCGATCGATTGTAAGGGTTAAGGGCGTAAGGAGGTGATATACCCACGCGTAGCTGATATAAGCTATACGCGAGGTATATATAAAAGCACAGGGCTCTCCTATAGAGGCCCCTGCGATTAGGTTCTATAATACTACCCCCCCTCCTATTAAGGCAGAGCTCCGGTAACACTATAGTTACTATATATATATAGGGGAAACGCTTAGGGTATAGAGAAGAAGAAGAAATATTATTATAGATGTAATAGGCTTATACAGATGCTTCTAACTTAGGACTTAAGGGTTATTAGTAAGGTATAAGGGGGGTTGCTAAGGCGCTAGTAGTAGGCGAGCTAATAGCAATTTTCTATCACAGGGATAGAAAATCCTAATTGGCTAGTTTCTCCTTAGCGTTTAAAATCTAACTAATTAGACAACTTTAACCACTAGTTAAAGTTCCTAGACATCTTAAAGTTTTCTGGTTACGTAATCACACTTTACGGCAATCTACAGCAATTTAACGGCAATTTACCCTTACATAGCAATATATAATTGTGACGGTGCTAGAGCGCGTCATCTACTACTTTCTGGGCATTCTGCCAAATTCTGCCATATTCTGCCGACACTACTTATAAAGCCAACCAATCAGGATTTTCCATCCCCGAGATGGAAAATCGCTATTGGCTCGCCTACTACTAGCGCCTTGGCGACCCCTTTATATCTTACTAGTCTTTAACAGACTTCTTCTTCTCCTTAGCTTAGTATTCTTATATAGTAGCAATCTATAAGCTTTGGTTTAGAAGCATTTATACAAGCCCGTCATATTATACTACGCTCTCCCTATATTGCCTGGGAAGGCCTTAATAATATCCCACCCTAAAAGAAGACCTTTGTCTGCAACGACGCGTTAATACATTATACTTAGACATTAAAAAAAAACTTACACTACTATGCCTAAGAAGGCCCTAACAATATCCCACTTTATAGGCCAGACTGTACTTAACCTACACCCCTAAAAGAACCCTAGAATTAAAACTAAATTATATAATTCTAATAAACCTTAGGAAGCCGACGATGGCACCTAAAGCGAGCTTATCTAAAAGACCTGCCTCTACCTAAGAGGAATATAAGATCCAGTTAGGATCAGAAATTGAAGGCAATAATAATGTTATAGGTGTATACGAGCAGATTCGTGCCCTTATAGCCAATTAGAAGGTCAATTACCTTTAAGCCTAAAGTATATAAGAGACTCTAAAGGAGATCCTAGAAGGCTTACTGCCTTATAAAATGGCCTAGCCTCCCCTTTATAAAGCTTTAGTTAACCCATTTACTTAATCAAATATAATACACTAGAGAGTACGGACATAATAACAAAGTAATTAAAGTCCGTTAAGCTCCCTAACTCCCTACTATTGTTAAACGGCATAGATTTAACCTTTAAGAACTGGAGAATCTAAGTGTAAGGAAAGCTTTATGTTAACCATAACTATTTCCCCTCTAAAGAAGCTAAAATGCTCTACCTCTTTAGTTAAACCATTAGGGACGCTTAGTAATACCTTTAGGCCAAGTTTAAGGATAAGTTACCTGTTTAGTTTATATCTATTAATAAGATAATATAGCATCTGGCTACTATCTATATTAATCCAAATAAAGTATAGGATGCCTGTTACAACTATAATCGCCTAATAATAAAATTAAACTAATCCTTTATTAAGTTCCAGACTTAATTCTTATACCTAGCAGGTAAAGGCCAGGTTCCCCCTAAGAATTATTATTTAGACCAATATAATAAGCTAACGGTCTAATTACAAGAGAAGATTATAGTAGCCTTAGATGACCTACTAACCTACTAAAGACTTGCAGCCTAATATTTGTTGCTAGATTTAGAACTAAAACAAATTAATGCTTGTTTTGATTGGCTAAAGCGGCCCTATAGTAACTGTAACCTATTTACTATACTAACAGGAGCTGGCGTTAGAAGATAAACCACAACCGCCCTTATACTAAAGGCGGTTACAACTACCTACCCACGAACCTCGCCCAACCCGCTATATACTATACCTTTAACCAATGCTTATTGCAATACCCTAATTAACCCTACTACGGTCACGTGCTTTAATTATAGAAAGGATGGTTACTTTACTATATCCTACCCAGAGCTAAAGGATATAGGTAATATTAAGGAGATAGAGGAAGAAGAAATATCTAATAAATTAGGAAAAGAAGAACCCTAGGGAAAGACTCCCCCCTAGGGTATCCTATTAATCTTAAAGAGATTAATTTAAGTCAGCTAATAGGTGGAAAACACTTTATAGTTCTATATACAGTATCTTAAAATAGATATAGAGTTAATACTACTACCCTTGTTAACACTAGAGCAAATAGCTTTGCCATTATAAACACTACTTATATAAGTAATGTTGCTAAGTTCTTAAATATAAATGCTACCTGACTAGAGAAGCCTATTTAAGTTAAGGGCTATAACAGCCAAGCTAGTAAGCTGGTTACCTATATCTTAAAGCTATATATCGCTATTATGGATGACGCTAGTTTGGTATCCCCTTCTGCATCCTAAACCTAGGGTCCTATAATATAATCCTTAGCCAAAAATAGATGTCCTACTTTAATATTTAGCTAAATATATAATAAAGATAGTTTGTTTAGCCGGAGAATAGACTAAAATTACCCTCTTTTATTAGAGAAATTCAGACTAACTATAAGATATTAGCCGCGAAGGCTGACCCTGTCTATTAATGGGATATTAAGGATCGCGACCTAGCCTTTGCCTAAGAAGATGCCCGCCATAAGGCTGGTAGGAATTCCGTACCAATAATAATAATCCCCTAAAACACTATAGTTGAGGAGGACTCTACTTATAGAAGTAGAACGGACAATAATATAGACAACTTCTAAATTGCGGAGATCTAGCTAATATGGAAGAGGATATACTAATAGGACATAAAGGATAACCTTTAGAAGATGTAATGAGAGCTAAGGGGAGTAAAGATAACACTAATACGCCAAGGGCCCCTAAGGCTACGGTCACCCCTATTACCATATAACTCCCCTATAGTAGACATCACGGCAATTAGTGCCATAGGTTTTCACTTTAATATATATTAGAAGGACAATGAGGTCTTTATAACTAGCTTATATAAAATTAACCAGATTATTAGCAAGAAAGAAGAAGGACTAGTAGAGGAAACTAATAAGGAGCTAGTTAAGCGCCTCCTCCCTACTTACCTTGTAAACTATAGAAACGCGTTCTTAAAAGCAGCTTTGGATATGCTATCCCCCTACTAAACCTACAATTATAAGATTTAATTGGAGGCTAATAACTATCTAGATTATAGCCCCCTTTACTAGCAAATTATAAAGGAACTAAAAGCAATAAAGCAGTACTTAGTTAATAACCTCTATAAAGGGTTCGTTAAGCCAAGCTAGGCTCCTTTTACCTCCCCTATCCTATTTATAAAAAAGCCTAATAAAAGCCTTTATTTTTGCATTAACTATTAGAAACTAAATACTATTACTTAGAAGGACCGTTACCCTCTCTCCCTAATTAACAAGACCCTTACATACCTAAGCCAAGCCAAAATCTTTACTAAGCTTAATGTCCGGCAAGCTTTCTACCAAATTAGGATAGACCCTGTATTAGAAGATCTAATAACGTTCCGCACCCGTTATGGTTCTTATAAATATAAAGTCCTTCCTTTTAGGCTGATAAATGGACTAGCTACGTACCAACGGTATATAAATAATGTTCTTTTTAATTACCTTAATAAGTTCTGCACAGTATACCTAGACGACATTCTTATATACTTAAATAATAAACTTAAGCACTAAGTTCACGTTAAGAAGGTCCTAGAGAGGCTGCGGAATGCGGGCCTATAAGTTGATATTAAGAAATGCGAATTTGGAGTGAAATGCACAAAGTACCTTGGGTTTATGATTAGCACAGAAGGAATTAAAGTTGACCCTAAGAAGGTTAAAGCAATTTATAACTGGAAACCCCCTTATACTATAAAGGGTATCCAGTCCTTCCTTAGCTTTTATAATTTCTACTATTAGTTTATCCATAATTATGGAGTTATAGCTAAGCCTCTTATGCGGCTAACAAGGAATAATACGCCTTTTATTTTTAATGATAACTATATAGAAGCCTTTAAGGAGTTAAAGAACTAACTTATTTCCTCCCTAATTCTCCATTACTATAACCTAGACCTAAAATTAATGCTAGAAACGGACGTATCTAATAGAGTGGTAGTGGGGGTCCTCTTATAGCTATACCCAGATGGCGAGTAGTACCCTATTACGTTCTTCTTAAAGATAATAGCCCTAGCTAAGTATAACTATAAGGTGCACAACAAGGAAATACTAGCTATTATATAATTATTATCCTAGTAGCGCGCAGAGCTTAGAAGCACGGACTCTTAGATTAAGGTCTATACTAATTATAAAGCTCTTAAGTATTTTATAACAATAAAGCAGCTTACCAGTTAATAGGCCCAGTAGGCTAAAATACTCTCCTAATTCTTCTTTATAATTATATACCGCCCCGGCAAATAGAATTCTAAGGCTAACACTCTAACCTAGAGAGAACAGGACATAGAGCCGCAAGATAAGTTAAAGGCTTAGCACCAGACACGTGCCCTCCTCTATCCCAAACAGCTTGACCTATATATCCTTAAGGAACTAAGCTCTAAATAGAATAAGCTAGCGCCTATAAAAGGAGAGATCCTAGATAAATCAATAGGACTAATTAACCGCATCCTAACCGTGAACCATATAGCTAAATCCCTAAAAGCCCTCCGCGACTAAGCTATGGAAGGTAACCCTAATTTAGAAATAGAAGACGGACTACTCTTATACCAAGAACGGCTTATAGTTCCAGATATTAACAACCTACAAACAGAGCTAATCTGTAAAGCCCACTATTAAGTCTCCACGGCGCACCCTAGATAAGACAAGACCCACTAACTACTAGCGCCTTGCTACTACTGGCAGGGACTCCTATCTAATATAGAACAATTTATTAGGAATTATTATGCTTGCAAACAGGCAGATACCCCTAGAGATTAAACCCCTAGGTGGTTATAACCACTGCTAGTTCCTAAACGCCCTTAGCAGCATATTATAATGGACTTTAAATCATTCCTAAAGGACAAACATAGCTATAATATAGCCTTTGTAGTAGTTGACTAACTAAGTAAGTAAGCCATTTCTCTCCCTTACTTTAAGACTATAACTATAAAAGATATAGCCCGCATATATATTAACAATATCTACTAGATCTATGGCGCTCCTAAGTTAATTATCTCTAATTATAGACCCTAATTTATATTGGACTTCTAGGACAAATTCTGCCATATCCTTAGAATTAAGATTAAACTCTTTACTACATTCCACCCTTAGACCGACGGCTAAACCGAGATTATAAACTAGTACCTTGACCAGTAACTTCGCCCCTTTATTAATTACTACTAGGACAACTAGTTGGAACTACTGCCTATAATAGACTACGCATAGCTTACACTCCCTTATAATAGTATAGGAATATTGCCATTTAAGTTACTCTATGGATACAAACCACAAACATCCTTTAATTGGGATAGATCTATAGGACCTATAACGGCCCGCGAACGCCTCAGCTATAAAGAGGCCCAGATATTCGCTAAGAGAATATATAGAGCCTAGGAGACTGCCTAAGCAATTATAAAAAAGGTATAAGAGAAGAAAGAGGCTAATATAAATTAACATTGCTGTGAGGTAGACTTCCAAGTAGGAGATAAAGTATGGGTGTTAATAAAAAACTAGAAGACCTAGAGGCCGAGCCACAAACTAGACCACTAAATAGCTGGCCCCTATGAAATCCTTAAGAAAGAAGGGTACTCTTTTAGGACTAAGCTACCAGAGTTAATAAAGATCCACCCTATCTTCTCTTTAGACCGACTGCGGAAGGCTATAGATAACCTATTGCCTAAATAGTACAATAACCCCCGTCGCTAATTTAGATTGCAGAGGACGAGGAATAGGAAGTTGAAAAGATCTTAGCAGTTAAGAAGGACCATAGTACCTTAAAATACTGTGTAAGCTGGGTAGGTCACGATAAAGATCTAAAATAGTACCCCGTATCTAATTTTAAGTACTCTCCCTATAAGCTACAAGATTTCCACCTAGCCTACCTAGACCTCCCTAGATTACCACGTAAACTAGACAGCTGGATTAAATGCTGGGAGGAAGGGTTAGATAACTATAATAACCTAAATAACAACAAAGAACTTGGATAAAGCCTAAGGGCAGGCTTTTTTGGGAGGGGGGGGTAATATAACGATGCTGGAGCGCGTCACCTGCTACTTTCTAAGCATTCTGCCAAATTCTACCATATTCTGCCAACACTACTTATAAAGCCAACTAATTAGGATTTTCCATCCCCGAGATGGAAAATCGCTATTGGCTCGCCTACTACTAGCGCCTTAGCGACCCCTTTATATCTTGCCAGTCTCTAATAGACTTCTTCTTCTCCTTAGCTTAGTATTCTTGTATAGTAGCAATCTATAAGCTTTGGTTTAGAAGCATTTATACGAGCCTGTTATAATAATAGTTTAACTCTATAAGGGCTCCTATAGAGGATTAAGCACAAAATCTCTACTTAAGCCCGGTTTCTATAGATTCGCGTAGTGGAAATCACTAATTAGGTCCTTTATATTCTTAAAGTTTCTCTATAGTTACTATTCCGGCTAATCTATGTCAAATCCTATATAGGTAGCTTTATAGTAGAGCCGCCATCCTTTACCTTTACTAAAGTATTTAGAGTTAATAATTTGTTTAACGGTCTACTCCTTATAGTTCTTATCTTCGTTCTTATCTTAAACTAATACTAGTAGGGGTTTAAGCTATATTTATTCTAGTAGAGGGTTAGGTTAGTAAAGGTATAGTAGCTATAGGTAAAATATGGGCTATACTCTATAGGTAGCTAAGGTAGGCAAAAGCTTTAGTTTATATATGGCTCCCCTATTAATAACTCATTTAATCTAGTAGGGGCCGAGGTTCTTATAATTAAGTGACTTTATAGGCCTCTGCGTGGAGATATTATATACATCTAACTATACCTAGTCGCCAATACGCATCTTAGGTAGTGGTGTTCTATAATGGTTGGCGAAGTAAGCTTATTTTACTTAGGCCCAGGCCATCTCTCCTTTATAGTAGTTAAGTAAATCTTTTATATGGTCTATATATTAATTAATAAGTAGCATCTTAAGGCGTTTTCTATATAGCAGTTTTTTATTAATAGGCTCTAGTAACCCTATACTAGATTATAGCATCGGGAAAATATTCGCAGGATGAGATTCAAGTAGACTTTAATTTTCGCGTTTCGCGTAATTGACATGCAATTTGACTAACTCGACACGCAATTGACTAACTTAACACGCAATTGACTAACTTAACACGCAATTCAACTAACTTGATATGCAATTGACTAACTTAACACGCAATTTAACTAACTTAACATGCAATTAACTAACTTGATAACTTTAAAAGCTAACTATATATTTCTTAACACGCAATTAACCTACTTAGCAACTTTAAAAGGTAACTATATATTTCTTAACATGCAATTAAGGTAAAGTTATATGCTATATATTTAACTATTATAT
>Ga0307507_10001385_pt1 | contig 54437 bp, 25 predicted proteins | sample 7_EM_MG_FD_207223 | JGI IMG/M metagenome (GOLD analysis project Ga0307507, IMG submission 207223) | Populus trichocarpa ectomycorrhiza microbial communities from riparian zone in the Pacific Northwest, United States - 7_EM | ecosystem: Host-associated > Plants > Roots > Unclassified | place... | reverse complement strand
CTAGTAGACAGCTGATTGGTTAAAAAGGGGTGGCGTTTTTTAGATGGAGACTAGTGACACTTTGGTATTAGTGAGTCGGCCTTAAGCTCTGCCCTTGCCGTCTGAGTCGCTTACTGAGATAAAGAGCCGTCATAATTTTACCCACTTCCCTTGCCTTGCAGGATTTCCCCATCTCCCCTTAGGTAGTCGACACGGCACAGAATGAGACGTTCACCTCGCGCTTGGTCTTCCAGTGGACTTGAGCTTCTTTTAATCCAGCATCATCATCAAATCGTCACGGTATGTGAATGGTAAATGGGCAACGGCCGTCTCGCCTGTCCCCTTCCTGCGCAGTAATTTATGGGGCTTCTGCGGCGCTGTCAGTGTCGAAAGAGGCAGGTCCTCGATCCCCAAGTCACATACTCCCCGCAAAATGCAGCCAGTATCTTTTGTCCTCGAAGCTCCCCGCTACTGTCGTCGCTGTTTATTCATCCGGAAGCGATCGCGATGTGGTATGAACGCCGAGCTTGGACAGGCTTGGTTTGGCTTGGTGACTGATGGCTCGTCTCCTGAGCCACGAGGACGGGATACGTATCGTCAGCATGCCGTATTTCCCAATCGACCACTGAAGAAGCTGCAACCTGTGCACTAATACTATCTTCTTCAGATACCAGGAGCGTCTCTATTTAGGGCCGGAGACCGAACACAGGTTTGAACGCTTTCAGTTATGATACGGGTTAACTATTCGTGCACAGGCACACTCTACATATTATGTGATGCCTGCTTCAAAGAACTTAAATCCAAAACTTAAATCCAACTGCTTTCACCAGGCTGATCCTACTCTGTTCAAATTTTTTACGGCGCTGTCTCCTGGGTATCAGTCCCCTTTACATCCGCGCACTCATCCATTGTTAGAGCAACTTCTTCCCCCGAATATCGATAAGTAGGGATAGATAGCCGATAATCATGGTCCTTGCGGAACAAGGCCTGAGCCGTTTGATGATTGCTGCAATGTGTTTGAGAGGAAGTGAATATATGGAGCAGCTTTTGCAGCCATTTCGATGAAGTCTTCGCTTCTTTAAAGCCATATTATAACCCACTTTCGCCTTTACTGAGCGACTTCAAGCCCTTGACGAGGTCGTGAGAGTGTAGGGAAACTGGCTAGCAGTGATGAAACAACTCAGGTCTCGGGGCACTCCCCCTGGGCTTGATTGTTGTATGCACATCTGCTGTGCCTCAACAATCGGACATGATTGATGCAAGTGGAATCGTCGGTGTTCCCGACCCCTTTCCTCCAAAACCTGGGATTCTAGCTAGCCCCCACCTTATTTCCATGGATCGAATACGATCTAATGGGCATTTGCAATGTCTGTGGGCATCTTAGAGATGCTGCTTGAGACCGTCTAGGTCGTCTAGCGCATATTTCAATGCGTATGCAGGACAGTGGGCCGGCGGCAATGTAGAGAGTTGCAGAGTGTGGATCTCTAAACAATGCGGTGGAAAGGAATGACCCTGTATCGCGGACGGAATGAGCTCGGCAGGATAGCAGGTTGTGAGATGGTTCTCATGCCACCTGCGAAATTATCTCTGGGCAAAGCAAGCTATGAAGTCAAAAACACGTGTGTGTGCTGCCACGAGGAGGCGCCTTGTAAAAACCTTTCCGCCGTCCGTTGGGCTTTCACTGGAGGATAGACGGTCTTTTTACCATAAATGAACACGGCAAGGACTCCCTGGTCTTGGTGGACTTGACCAACGATTTAAGGATGCAGTGCTGTGTAGCATCCAACAACTTCGTTTTACGTGAAAAATATTTGAAATAAAGGTCTTCGTTAGTAATTCAAATAGGTCCGAAGATCTCGAGGCTCAAAACATTGGATCTCACTACCTGATCATGTGAGCTTCAAGGTTGGTGATGTGAAACACCTGGAGGGTTGCTAGACAGCGAGTCCTTCGCGCCCCGGTCCGCACTCCGTATCAGCCACACGCATGATGCGAGCCTCAGAGTTCTCCGAAAGCTTCAGATGGGGAATACGAGCTTATCATTGCTCCTCCAGGCAGCAACAGTGATCCCTAGATTGATGTACACTGATGCACTTCTGCAACTAGATACTTCTCCAGGTGGAAAGCCAATTTTCGCTCAAACTACTTTCAGGCTCAAGTCTACCAACCGACCTCGTTCAGCTTCGGAAACTCGACGTTAGCTCAATTGCCAACATGACTGGGTCGCAGAGCTTTGCAATCCGACCGGTGCATGACGAAACTGCTCGAGAGTACTTCCATCACTCCAGCGCCCAGCGTGTCAACACCGACATTGTCATTGTCGAAGCTCTTCGAAAGCAGTACCCGGAGTTCAATGTAGTCATTGCCCCCCAAGATTCCTGCAACCTTTTGGCATATGCTGGAGCTGGCCATGCCATAGCAACGCCTATCGAAGACACGAATGACCCTATATATGCGCCTGTGAAATGGCGCCAGTACCTCCCGCCGGCTCGCCGGCTCGACCATCAGCCGGGAGCGCTAGTAGATATGGTCTTGTTCGGGATATACATGTACAGTTGGAACAACCACGAGTTCATTGTTTACATCGTAAATGGTCGAGATGGGACAGCATATTACCCCGCCGTCGTAAACAACTACATTCTCACCAAAGAGAGCTACCCGGTCGACCAATTGATCATCGCTGCTACTCAGTATAGCGCCGAGCTGCACAATGAGGTGTGGGTATTTGACCAGGGATATTGGCAGAAGTCTGGAGAGCTGTGGCAGAGCGTCCAGCACTCAAAGTGGGATGATGTTATATTGGATCCTGGAATGAAGAAGGCCATCATCGACGATGTGCAGAACTTCTTCAGTTCTAGGGACACATACTCTAAGCTCAAAGTTCCCTGGAAACGAGGGATACTTTACTATGGCCCTCCAGGAAATGGTAAAGCTCTAGCATGTCTCTGCCCCATATTACTAATTTACTCCCCTAGGCAAGACTATCTCAATCAAGGCCATGATGCATTCTCTTTATCAGCGCAAAGAACCGGTTCCAACGCTTTACGTGCGGACCCTCACAAGTGTAAGCTTACCATAGGATATTCCAACGTGGTACATGACTTGAATTTGATTTAGTATGCTGGACCCGAATACTCTCTCGGTCAGATCTTTATGAAAGCTCGTCAGGAAGCTCCCTGCTATCTTGTCTTCGAGGATCTTGACAGCATTGTTTCCGATAACGCCCGAAGTTACTTCTTAAACGAAGTAGATGGGCTTCGGAGCAATGATGGAATTTTGATGGTTGGCAGGTAAGTCTTGGGAGTTCTAACTCAACTGGATAGACGTGATAACTTGCCATAGCACGAATCATTTAGATAGGCTGGATCCGGGCATATCGGTGCGTATTCATCTCATTTCCCGTGCTGATGGTTTTACGATCAGGACGTGTTGACAGAAACTCTCAGAAACGGCCTAGTCGGTTCGACCGCAAATACCTTTTCCCTGATCCGGATCTCGACCAGCGAATTGCATATTGTCACTATTGGCAGGGCAAGCTGTCGGATAATGAAGATATTGACTTTCCAGACAAGCTATGCACAGCGATTGCGAAGATAACTGACAAGTTCAGCTTCGCCTACATGCAAGAGGGTTTCATAGCGGCACTCTTAGCTATTGCAGTGTCTCAGGATGGGTCCAATACGGATCTATACAGTGGGCCTGAAGCGGATGTAACACTCAGTTCACAAATAGCGACCCATACACTTCCAGGCGATGACCCAGAGCTTGATGACTTGATCTTATGGCGTGAGATTAAGAAGCAGATCAAAATGCTACGGGATGAGATGGATAAAGATAAGACGCAGTACTAGAGGGCTGTGGCTGCCTGATGGGACAGTCATCGATCTGTATGTCAAGGGAAGAGATGTGGCTGCCGTTGGGTAATTTTGGTGTTATGCAGGGCAATTTGGCTGGACGTGATTGGCTAATTCAAGCCATCCAACATGGCAGATATGGGTTGCCAATAGATCGGAGTTTTGTGCTACACTTGGTTGAAGCTATCCACAGGGGATATGCACTGTCGATCTAAACAATCAAGCGAATCGACCAGACCAATTCTCTCAGCATCTGAAAGTGATATCGTATATTTCGCTGTAGGATTGCGCAGATGCCAATTGCATCATAACTTGGCTAGTTCTGCGGCGGAGCCGCAAATCACGTGCGGTGAACCCTAGATGCAGGGCGCTGGAGGTGAGGGAGAGAAGGATGTGCGCGGGCGGTTTACACAGCCATAACAGCTCTCACCTCGCACCGGTCAATTCTGATGCTGGAGATTGCAATTGTTGCTCAGCTGGTCGCAAAAGACAAGGCAAAAGGCAACTGCTGCGCATATTTCGCAGAGCGAGCCTTGCCGATAATCCCCGGCAATCTCCACGTGAGTTTCCTCCACCTCAGCTCCCTCTGGCCGCACCTGGCCGCACCTGGCCTCCTCCACGGCCTCCTCCACGGCCTCCTCCACGGCCTCATCCATCAGCACCGCCGACTGCCTCACCACGTTGCTTCCGGTTCTCCTTGCGCACTCTCATGTCCAAATTTCATTGCCGCTCGGTGATGAGAAGGGCGGCCGGTGGACATTTCTAAGTCACCGCTCAGCACATCCAGGCACCAACGCGCACCGCCCCCTGGCTAGCCTATCCAAGTCGATGTTCAACTTACCCAGCGCGTTCAATGCCAGTCACTGGACCATTGCTTCAGCCTGCCCTATTCCCTCTTAGAAAGTGTCAATGGCGTCCCTTCCTCGCCGGGCGGCAAAGCTCCCCCAGTCAGTTGGTTGTCCCTGCCTGTGTGCCTTGCAGCACATGTTCAGTCATCCGCCTTCTTTGTCGTCAGACCTCTTCCTGCCGCACTTCCTGGCCTCTTCGAACATGCCGGCCGGCCATGTTCGTCTCCATTTCCTTCCAATTTTACCCGATGACTCTGAAAAGCAGTTGCGTTGGCGCGCCCTCGCTGCCTGTAGCTATCGATTCTGCCTCACAGCTTTGACCGCAAAAGACGCCAGGCACTGCCTCAATGAGTCCCAACAAGTCATACACCTTAGGCTCCTACATTTTCTCTGGCCCTCTATGGGTCGTTTCCGTCTACACTGGAGACCGTAGGGGAGCCTCAGGAATCTGCCTAAAGCTATAAAAGCCTCTCAGCGTTCTCTGTCTTTCTTTGTTCATTGTGATTCATACACTCAAGACTCATTCAACAACAGCTCACCTTGATATTCTGCTCTCGTGCCTTCAGTTCACTCATACACGGTTCTCAATTTGCTCTGTGCCAGATCAGATATCTCATTAAACGAGCCCACGCCGCGTAGAACCTCGAACTCAGCAAATCATAACTACTGTTTCTGAGCCCTTCCGTGCCTCCAAACGCCTCAACCGCCCTATAACCTTAAGCCACCTACGCAACAATGTCTTCCAACACATACCCTTCTAAGCCCTCCAAGACCGGCTCGTCGAATGCCTCTCGCTCTTCATCTAGTAAGCCTTCCCATTTGCAAGCTTCCCTCTAGCCAGCAAGACGTCGAACTAACGAGTCTTCTCTTAAAGCCTACCCCTCTCAAAGCATCTATGCAAACTCGGCCACCTCGAGTCGATCAAACCGTGGCTATGGTAGTAAATCTACTGTTGTTGTTCATAATGGAGGCGGTCAGACCTATGAGACCACTACCAGCAGCTCAGCTGGCAATTCGGGATACTACCCCTGAGAGCGTCACATCTTTGGTGGCATATTGTATTCTTCTGACTTATGAGATGCCGCTTCACTGGAGCGAGGCGGAAACTTAATCCTCCCCTTGCTTTAATGATGCCGACATCTCTGACGTCTTCGGGTATTTGGACTTGGAATCTCTAACTGGCGTTTCTCTTCCACCTTTCTTGCATTTGGGAAGGCTTCTTGGGCGTTTGGCATAGATGTATGGCACAATGCCTTTGGCGGCACGACTGGTTTCATTGGGTGGGACTTTGGATAGTATGTTTCTTATATTTAGGATTGGGATTTCTTAGGCTAGGTTGGGTTGAGAGGGTCTCCCCCTATTGGACGTATTATGAGTATTAGAAATCTGACATATCGTTAAATCCCATGATTTCTCTCGGACTAATGCTTGTGACATGATGAAATATAACGTGAGTACTTTAGAAGGACTTGAAGAGTACAATTCGTAGCGTCCACTCTCTCCGCCTCCGTTGAACAAGAGAATTAGTTTCTGGCTTGTATTCCTTCCGTGGTGAAACAATGATCACTCAAGCTATGACGAAGTTCCTTGCCCCTCGCCTTGATTTAACCCGAGAGGAAATTATGCTGCCCCAACTCTCCGCCCCAATTATTATGCGTACGCAATTGAATTCTTCCATCTAAATATTCCTACCCCTAACAAAAGATTCTACTACTCAAGCCCCATCTCACCACATCCGTCTAAAAATCCAAATCCACCTCTCCAAAAACCCACAATGCTCTCCCGCGCCCTCACCCACCGCAGCCAGCACTTCGCCCGCCCGCTCCTCCTCCGCTCCTCTCGCCCTCCGAGCTCTCGCCACACCCTAGCAGCAGCACCACCCGCAGCACCGAGCTTCCAAACCACCCCAAAACGGCACTTCACAGCCTATCCAGCCAGACGGAAAAAGACCAACCCGCAACCCGTCATCGACCAGAAAATGGAGGAGATCCGGGACCTGTAGGCCTCGCCATCCCCAGTCTCCCACAGCGCCCACATTCCCCTCTTCCCCCGCCCACCCCCGCCCCGCCCCGACCCTCCCCTCCACCTCCTCCAGCTTCCCCGGCCCTCTCCCTCTCCCTCTCTCTTCTTCGAACAGCTCGAAACTCCCAAACTAACCCCCTTGCACAGCTACGCCACCGCCCGCGACGAATTCGAGATCGCGGCCGAGGAGACGGAGAAGCAGACGGTGTACGCGGCCGACGACCGCGCCGCGGCGCGCGAGGAGCTGGCGAAGCTGCTGGAAGCCTACAAGCGCATCGTGGAGGGCCCGGATGCGGAGGTGGGAGAGGAGGTGCGGAGGCGGGTTGGGCAGCGGATTCGGGAGCTGGAGAACGCGGTCACGGCGATGGAGGAGATGGCTTTGGGGCAGGGTTGAGAGGGCAGGGAAGTGGAGGGGAGGGGCCTATGGCGCTGGGTGTATTACGGTGGGTAGGGCTTTGTAAAAGTATTTGGGCGGGCTTGGTTGGAGCACCGGGTTGCTTTGTGTATGATAATGTGTCGTAGCAGACCGTGCGGGTATCATATTCGTCAATCTACTTGCTAATCCTACTATCCAAGAACGGCGTCTGTGTCTCCTTGGGTGAAATGCCATTTCCCCTTTTATGTTCCTGCTCAATCCCAGTATTTAATCGCTCCACTCAAGTCCCCGGTAACCACCTTGGACGTCTCCCTCGGATGCCACTGCACCGCCAGCACCGGGCTGTCGCCCGCCTGGATCTTATGCCACATCTTGCACGTCTTCCAGTCCCAGAAGCAGACGTAGCCTCCGCTGTCGCCGCTGGAAATGAACTGGCCGTCCGGACTGATCGACACGTCGCACGCGTAGCCCGCCGTGTTGTGGCCGTGGAACTCCTTCTTCCGGTTCTGTCTGAACCGGTCCGTCGACGCGTATACCGTGATCTTGTTGTCGGCGCTCTGAAATGCGACGTACTTTCCCGACGGGTGCGGCGCGCTGCGCACCATGCTGTACATGTATGGCTCGGCGATGAATTTGATGGGGACAGGGATGCCGTATTCCCAGGCGCGCAGGGACTTGTCATCCGAGGTGGTGATGAAGCGGCGGTTCTCGTCGCAGAAGGTAACTTTATTATAAATTAGCATGAAGACTGTGGATTTTGTTGAAGTTACTCACTGGTATTGACCGGACCAAGGTGATGGTCATACTCCTGAACAAGCTCTCCCGATCTTGTGTCGTATTGGACGATCCGCTTGTCGCTCAAGCCTGCCAAAAATTCGTGCGGGACGCTGGGGTTGAAGCGGACGACGTGGGGCGTCTTTCCAGTGGTGAATTTGGAGACACATTTACCAGTTTCGGTGTCCCACTGTGGATAATGATTAGTATTTGTCTAAAAAACCTACATGTCTCATACTTACAAGCTTCATGTAACGATCATAGGATGCGGAAAGGAATTGTTCGCCAGAGGGGTTGAAATCAATATCATTGACACTCTGAGAAGAAGTTAGTTTTCTGAGGGCTTGCCTAGCATCAAAGAAGAGCACTTACCTTGGTATGACCAGAATACGTCCGTAGGAGCTCCCTGTTCTTAAAAGCAGACCAAATCGCAATCTTATTGTCTGCTGATGCCGACAAGAGCAGATGGCCAGTATCGGGGAAGAAGCGTAGCTGTGTAATGCTCTTTGTGTGGTATTTAAATGTATGCACAAGTTTTTTCGGAATAAAATTCTTGATGCCGCTTGTATCGCCTTTCAGATTGATATCTAGATCTACCATACGTCAGTAAAACCGTCATAAGCATCTAAATTGGGGTTAACTCACCCATAGGAACAGCCATATACGTCCTGCCCTGGTAATCGTACTGCTGCTCCCCATGGAACTCCGTCCTCTCCGCTCCAGCCCCAGAATCCTCATAGTCCGTACCCGCTTTTGTTGGCGGTGGTAGCGGCTGTGGCTCAATCTCATCCTCTTCATATTCCACCTCCACCTCCTCCTCTTCTTCCGAACTCGCATCCGGTTTTTCCTCCTCGTATCGTGCCCACGGCCCCTTATAGCTGTTGGCTCCGAAAACGACACTAGCATCGCCCTTGTGCTCCCGCTTTCGCTTCTTCGAAGGGTTAGGAGCGGATTCGATGGCTCGATGGGCGGCTCTAAACGAAGCTTCCGACACGAAAGTTTCCTCTGCGTAGCCGGTTGGCACTTTTCCTCTGGTTGAAGTAGTCATCTTGTCCGGGTCCTTCAGCGGACGCTGAGTGCTTTCCGGCGCAATTTCACTCGTGCCCGCGTTGTTTAGCACAACCGGTAAGTAGTCAAGAATGTGGTGGTTTGGAAGGCCTAGCGGGGCAGGGGCAGAACTGATGGCCGTTGTTAGATTGCTTGGAGTTCAAGACTGGAAATTTATATGTGACTAAGCGTAGACATCATACATCGCCAAGAAATCATTGACAATTGTATTGTGACGTTATATCGATTTGTCCCAGATTAAAAAATGATTGGTTATAACTCTTAAAATCTTCAAGATCCTCCAGTGCCATGAGCAGCGAAGATTTTCAGCAGAATTCTCCTAAGACAGTTGTGGAAGGCGTGAAAGATTCACGTATCGAGCATTCAATCACAGCGAAGCTACTATTAATAATCCTCGATATCTTCAAGCGTACTACCTGCAAGACACGTGGCCTCAGTGAAGATGGCTAACGAATAGAATTTCCCGCTGGCAGGCTACGCAAGAGTCCGACGATTATACTCAGGACTCAACAGGTAATAAAACCATTCTGCTCCGATTCCAAAACAATGACTACATTAACATCGTCGCCTTGATGCATACAATCCACGATAGAGAGACACGGTATCATAGAACATAAGAATTTCGACTCTACAACTTCTCTTCTGTCCTTATTCCCGACCGCTTCATTCCTGTAGATGCCAAGCGTAGCGTGAAGTGGATCCACATCTATGTCGAAGGCCGCACAATCTCCTGGTTGGAATACTTCTGTACACGCATTCCGCTCTTACCTTTATCCAGCCGCGCACATATGAAACAGAGACCTGGCACAATTAACTGTCTTTCAGTGCCGCCTTTTTGTTCCATACTGCATGTTTTTGGCTGTTTCAGCTCGCAGTCAGTGAGACTCGTCGCGGATTAAAGCGACAATCATGCTGTAGAGGTAGAAGAAAAACATGACAAGGTGGAATCCAAGCTTAATGAACGATTCCTGTTATCATCGCGTGTTAGTAATGATTTGACCTCCCAAAAAAAATCTCGTGAGTCTTCGAATAAATTCGTGACGGCTGAAAAGACAATGGGCAGACTTGATAAGACGTAGAAAGAAGGGTATAAGGTACATTCCCACAGCCAAACAATGTCGCGTGACCGGATATTAGATGATAGGTCGCCGAGAGAGGGGATAAATAGAAAATGACAAGGTAGCTACCTTCTTATGTACGTTCAATTTCCTAAAAATTTCCGTTGCGTCCAAAAGATGCTGGTTCTCAAATATTCTAGTCCACAATCAGCTACAGCTCCCCAAGTATATCAAATTGTGGCGATCTAGTCTTGCACATACTTCTTTCCGTTCCATACTAAGAGCGGGAGATTCAACAAAAGCGCAATCCAGTATCCGTTGATGAGGAAGAGGAAGGTGAGGAAAGCGTGAACGGCGGCTTCGGGGACAATATAGGTGTTGAGTCTGTTGCAGAGGTCGATGGGGTTGATGTAGTCACTGGTAAAAGTTTATCAGCCTTGCAATCATTCCTATAGTTGTTGTAGTTTGGGATTGTCGCAAGCTAGTTTGTGATGAAGACGGGAAGGCTGCATGCGAAAAGCTGGCGTCTATTGTCTAGACGTTGAGCAGAGAGCACGTACCATTCCAAATCGCTGTACATTATCGTAAAGAAGACTTGCAAGAAAAGGTTGACGGCGTTTATCAGGACGGCTAATAAGTATAGCCATGCTTCTCCGGACATTGTGAAGGTTTTATGTGCGGCGCAGCACTGATCCGACTAGATGAAAGCGATGTTTACGAGATTCTTGCTCTCTTTATCAAAAGTATTATTCTGTTCGAGTAAGAAGCTTTGGTGCTGGGAAGCAGGCGAGGTTGTGCGGATAGTGGAAGTTATCGGGTGAAACGCGGAAGAGAGGACAGTGGGTAGAGAGTCGTGACTTGGATTAAGTTCGGGGACGGAGGAACTTGGAGCTCAATGGATTTAACAAGCAGGGAAGCGCGAGGCTCCAGGTATCTTGTGAAACGTTGTCTTCTTGTCACGGGCGATGGCAGGCTGCAGAATGTTTTGGATGACGTTCTGGAAACGAGCTGGTGGTGCTGTTGGCATTGGCACCTCGCCAATTTTGCGTGTGGAAAACCCCCTCCACTGGCTTTAATGGTGACGCCCAGAAAGCTTGGACATTTCATAACATCACCATGCTTTCAATTTAATTTCATGGCCAAATCGATTCAAATAAGTAGGAGTTAGATATCTAGCTGCAGTTATAGCTGCGCTATGTCCAAGATGCATATACGGCGCAAAGACCCAAAAGCCGTAGAAAGACTTAACCAAATTTCCTGGAAAGTAAAGAAACTCAGGTAGCAGTACTCGAAGCTAATGGCTCTTTGGAAGCATCACCGTTCGTAGTGCTAGGCATCGGAATAGGGCCGCCGGGCGAGTCCGGCAGCCTTGCTGTCAAAACCTCAACGCCATTCTCCGTAACCAGAAGAGTATGTTCTAGAATAGACCATTAGCAAAGTAAAGAGGCTCCAAGGGTAAATGGATGTCAACATACCAAACTGAGCTGTGCGGGATCCATCCTGGGTAGCACTTGTCCAATCATCTGGCCAAGTCTTGTCCTTATGTGTACCCAAGCTAATCATAGGTTCGATAGTAAAGCACATGCCCGGCTTCGCTTGCCCAACGGCCTTGTTCTTTGCGTAGTGAGGGACATTTGGTGCGCAATGGAACAATTGGTTTATTCCATGACCACAATATGTCTTGATAACGCTGCAGTTGCGGGACTTTGCGTACTTTTCTATGACAGTCCCTGGATCTCGGAAGAGCATTCCTGGCTTGACAATCTTAATGGACTCATCAAGACACTCTCTTGCAGTCTCTACGACCCTTACAGAGTCGGAATCAGCCTCAGCTTTGGATCCAACATAGTACGTCTCATTTAAGTCTCCGTGGAAGCCTCCGTGATATAGCGTAACATCGATATTTAGAATATCGCCATCCATGAGGATTCGCTGATCCGGTATGCCGTGGCAGATGATTTCGTTAGGTGAGGTACATACAGATTTGGGGAAGTGGGAATAATTGAGGGGTGAAGGATATGACTGTGAGCCGTGAGTATTATCAGCCGCAAAAAATGTACAGCGAAATGGACAGAATAAAGCAGCACTTACATCTCGTTCCAAGCAAGCCTTGTGAACTATCTCATCCAAGTAATCCGTCGTAATACCTGGTCTTACTTCCCTCGCGGCGATGTCTAAGACTTCTCTAGCTAACCTGCAAACTTTCCGCATACCTTCCTGCTCCTTCTCATCCAATATTCTAATCTTATTCCTGCCAACAAATACTTGTTCAGAGTGCGGTATCCCATCTTTGGCATAATCGGGGTGCCGGATACTTGCTGGCACTTGCCTTCGAGGCGAAAGAGGGTATACAGGTCTTAAACTGCCTGTAAATGGAAAGGTAGGGAAGGGATTATAGTGGCCGGTTGCTGGGTCGGGTTTAGAGACAACTTTTGGTGGAATAATAGTACGGAGAGGATTACTTTGTGCTTTGTGTATTGCTTTATGTTCGCTCTATAGGCTCAGTCAGTAATACTCAGTCTTTTTCACGAGGTCCTCACTAAATACCCAGTTGCGCTTGAAGCAGTCCTGCGAGCAGAAGTAGCTCTCTTTCCCAATCTTTTGGCAAGTAGGACATTGCAAGGCACTAGCGTCATTCTCGCAATCTTTGCTTAGGCATTTACGTGTAACGGGAGTGTCTGCAGCCATGGCGCGTGTCTTGCACCTTCGTTAGTGGTAATATCAAGCTCGTTGCAGGGTTAGAAAAGGCGGCTGAAAAATCTTAAGGCAATCTATGATGAAGAGGAAGTATTCCTGGAGCCCGTAAGGGAGTGCTCAGCAGAGTTTAAAGTAAAGGATGCCCCAAGGAAATTCTCTCTCTCTTCTATTTCCGCGCTCTGACGCTGTGGAACGCCGAACAATTCAAGCGGAGTTGAGGCGATCTGCGACTGACGCTTGGACCATCCGCTTAGCAATGTGGCGGCGGCCGTCACCATGGTGGAAGAGGCAGTACTTGCATCTTAGCCCCGCGTGCTATGCAACAATTAAGAAGAATATAACAATATCATAAGCACACTACCCTAACACAGTCTTGGATTGTATTATACCCAAGTTTTTCAATCGGAATAATATAGGCAAACAAAGCTGTAAAGTTTAGGCAATTTGTTGGCGATTTACGTCTTAGCAGCCACCCAAGCGAGCCACCTAAAATTATACTTTAATCCCTTGGTCTGGTAAAATTCATCCTATGGTTATCGATAAGAACAAAGCCAATAGAACCAATCAGATCAAGTCGAGACGCCCAATTATCATTTTGCCAGTGCATAGATCACTACATAGTAGGACGCTACCAGGGGAAGGGATGTACTAATGAATTTAAGTATTTAAATTAATAATTTATAAGTTTTTAATATTAAAAACTTAATTATTTAATTAACTCTTAATTTAAAAAGTTTAAATTTTTTATTTGTAAAAGTATAACTTTAGTAAAAATAATAAAATTATATTTAAACAGTTTATTGTATTAGTAGTATAAGTATATAAGTATTGATTTTTAAAATTTCATATTTATATATTAAGTAGTGGTAGAGTTATTAATATATAAAGTTAGCTGATTTTGGTGTAATTTTAGGTGGCTCGCTTGGGTGGGTGGCTCGTTCGGGTGGCTAAGACGTTATCTGTCGAGTCACAGTAGTGTTATCTATCTTATCTGTCAACATACCAACCCAGCAGCCGTCCAGTATCTGCGAGAAGGTCTTGATCTGAACCTGTTTGATTATTGTATTTGTATGTTTAAGTAAGCCTCAAGTGGTGTGCCTCGAGGATCTCACGCGCTCCATGAGAAGTTAAAGAGGTAATTAGCCGGCCCACTATAAATTGTAATATAAAGGTATGGGGACCCTCTTTTTAGTCAAATGGCCTTCTAAGAGTACGCATAGCATGATGTCTGTATAGTGTTCCATTCCGCTGTATCCGCACGATAGTTCCATAACGCAAGCTTACCCAACTAAACACACCTCAGACATGGCTACTTCAAAGAAGCAGAAGACTGTAGTGGTCGGTGCTGGGCCGGTGGGGTCATTAGCCGCTCTCTACGCTGCGAAGAGAGGTGACGATGTTGAATTATACGAGTTAAGAGGGGGTGGGTCTAAATTTCATTCCAGGTTTCTATGCTTCAGTTTTCAATTATTTGTCACAACCCAACAACGCACTCATCTCCTTAAAGCCATAGAAACAGTATGAGCAAAATAGGCTAACGCCCAGGAGATCTCCGTGATCCCTCTACTACGCCGCTTAACTTCACCAAGTCTATCAATCTTGCTTTATCAGAGAGAGGAATTAATTCAATGAAGAAGGCCGATTGCCCTGGACTTCTGGAGTCTGTGCTCAACGAAACTATCCCTATGCGTGGTCGCATGATTCATGGCCAGAAACACGGCAATCTTTTTCAGGAGCCTCAATTGTATGATGTGCATGGACGGGTGAGTCAGGCTTCATCGCCATCTGAAGCACTGGTCGCTGATTGCTGTAGTTTGTTCGCGCTGTTGATAGAGCAGGCCTAAATAAGAGCCTTTTAGACGAGCTAGAAAAAATGCCAAACGTCAAATTCTTTTTCAATCACAAGCTTACCGGAGCCGATTTCAGAAAAAACCTTGCATGGTTCGAACGGCAAGGGATTCTGCGTTCCGATATCGCTCAGAATCCAACACAGCAGCCAGCCGACAAACGGGGGACAGAAATCGAAGTAAAGTTCGACTTCATGATTGGCGCCGACGGGGCACATTCCGCAGTGCGGTACCATCTGATGAAATACACAAGGATGTCATACCAACAGGAGTATATCGATGCCCTATGGTGCGAGTTCCACATTTCCCCAACGAAGGACAATGATTTTGTGCTGCCTCCAAATTATCTCCACATCTGGTCCGGTGATGAGTTTATGTTCATCGCAATCCCAAGTCTTGACAAGAGTTTCACCTCAACGCTTTTCCTACCCAAAACTCAATTTGCGGACCTCGACGCAAACCAATCATCGCTTACCGGCTTCTTCAAGTTAAATTTCCCAGGGGTCATTCCAAATCTCATATCTGAAGCGGAGCTACACAAGCAATATTCCGAGAACCTTCACTTACCTCTGATATCTATCAAATGTACGCCCTACCATTACGGGTCCAGTGCTGTGATCCTCGGGGATGCAGCACATGCAATGGTTCCCTTCTATGGCCAAGGCATGAATGCTGGCCTAGAAGATGTCCGTGTTCTGTTCGATATCCTTGACGAATACTCTGTGGGCCCTCAGAACTCAGACACTATCCGAGAAAACCAAGCGAAAGCCTTAGAAGAATACACGAAGCAGCGTACCCCAGACGCGGTAGCAATCAACGACCTTGCTTTGAGAAATTATCAGGAGATGAGGAGTGACGTCCGGTCCCCTGTGTACCGCCTGCGGAAGTGGACCGAGGAGAAGCTGGACGCATACTTACCTAGCCTAGGTTGGGCTACTCAGTATTCTCGCGTGAGCTTTGGGAACAACAGGTATTCTGAAGTGGAGAAAGCTGCAAGAAGACAAGGCAGGATACTCCTGGGCGTTATGGGGCTTTCTCTCCTCTCCGCTTTTGGCCTGGGGAGCTTGTGGCTATCAAGACTCAATTCGAAATTTCCTCCTGGGAAATTTCTAAGTCAATGGTTCCATAGCCTCTTTGGCAAGTTGGCGGAGCTGAAGAGTAGATAAGCCCTGCAGGCAAATTAATTTCAAATCAGGCACCGCAGTCTTGGAATACGAATCTTACAGTATCCTGGCGCATCCCGTGGTTAGCGTGTTTTGTCAACTTTCCCCTAAACGGCAAAAATACCAAAATTTCTCCTACAAAAAGGCCGTGCGGGAGTGGCTGCGCTAACCACCGGAATTGAAGAGATGCTGTACATCTGCTAGTGCAATCAGCCAATAACATTAGTAGTACATGCCTGCCCAAATAAAGTCTCCCGCGCTTTTGATCCGGTAACTTTATCACAGATGCTATGGGATCTAATAGGCCACAATAACAGAGCATGGCACAAACACAGGAGGAAGTCTTCTTTAAATAGAGGAGGAACAACGAAAGATAATATTCTAGCTGCAGGCGGCTGCATCTACGAAATCAAAGCCCTTAGCTTCACGTCGCACGTATCCAGAGCACCCGCGAACGGAAGCGTTTTCCATGGCCCCCTGTACCAGCTCCGGACATTTAAGATGTGGTAATGGGTCTTGGAAGAATTAGAATCCAAGCCCTTCACGCAGATGACTTAGTACAAGCGTCTATGTTTGCTACGTTATTTAATGCATTCGGATTCTCCCGAAAAGTGGCGTCAAGACGACTGACTCGCCTCGATCAGATTCCAGCTGCTATTTTCTCATAGAAATTACTTCAATTGTCCGATTTTGAAAACAGAGTTCTTCCAACTTCATTCTGAACTCAATACTATGTCTTCCATCCGATTTTTTGACCGGCTGATCTCTAGTTTATAAATTTCATTTCGTAGAGCCTCGGGAAATCCCATAAATTGAACCATTTATTTTCACCTTCAGCAGAATTCTGCGATGCAAACGCTATTCTGTAGTAAAAAGAGATGCAATGTACTTTGTATCATGTAATTCTTCCCTTACCTGCGGAAGTTCTCAAAGTAGTAGTGATTTCTCAGCTTCACTCTTCAATATTAAATCAGTTCTAGACCTTTCACGAAACCTTCGAGAATCACTCTAGCGTGTCGCAAGATGTTCAATGCGGGCCATAGGTTAATAGTTGCTCATGTGTGGTTTCCACGCTTCGATTATTTGCCTAGTTTTTATTGCAGTTAACTTCGGGCTTTAAAAGGTTGCTCGAGGAAGGGGAATAACTCCTTTAGCATTAGATTTTCTCACAATAGAAAATCTATTACTTCCTTGAAGTAATCATACTGCCCTTACAAATTATGCGTTGCTAGGTTTTTTTGATCAGGTCAGTATCCCTTAACCCGTCGAGGCGCAACGCCAAGCTAGCTCGTGCGTAAACACGGTATCAGATGTACAAATGAGAGCCTCTTATTGGCTGAATTCTTATCGATATCGTTGCGCCAGAATCGACGGGTTAAGGGATAATGTCGATTACGGTGATTTAAATAACCCACTGGAAGCTGGGCGAAAGTGAACAGTTATGCATTACTCACAACCTTGAAGTTGATGTTGAGTAGCGAAGGGGTTCATCATTTTAGCTTTTCATGATTTCGATGTGGCCCCAAGTTGGTTGAAGGAGAGTTCACAGGGCTTAAATTTGACATACAGCAGTATATTGCTCTGAAGTCCATGGCCAAGGCATTACCAGCGCACTTACGCAAAACCGAAAAATTGCACTCCCGAATCCTATTCTGAAAATGAATAGTGGTATCAATTAAAACCACACTTTGACATACGCCTGACCACACGTTGCGCCGCATCCAATCATCTAATCCAACCCAGTCAGGCCCAGAACAACTGTTAATACTCACAAGAGTACCAGTATACATTGACGCCAATAATTTCCTATCTGATTGTCCCAAAACGTATATTTACCAGCCTCGTCGCGTGCTTGCACACATTGTTGCGCAATGTAAACAATTCCGGTTGTCACCAACAACAGCACAGGTCCCGCAGATACTCCTACCACATGATTGGCATTCGAATTGGTCTGTGGAACTTGAGTCCCCGTAGCCGATATCCATTTCGCCATCACCTTGGAGAGCGCCGTCGCAATCCTCACAACGTGGGGGCTGCGTGTTTGAAATCGAGGATGAGTTCGCATGCGTGAAAATAGGTTGCGGACGAGAGCGCGGCAATGACCAGAAGGAATGTAATGTTGACTTTTGTGTTGGGGTGGAACTTCGCACCGGTGGTTGAGACTGCGATAGGATTGGAGCAGCGTGGGGAAACTGCCGTTGAGCAGAAAACAGTTTATCCATTGTTGTTTCTAGAAGTTAATTGTTAGCGAACGTTCTCGACTGAGATTTTCGTGACGTTTTACCATGTATAATGTTGTCGTTTGGTCTATTGTCTCTGAACCTTTTACGCGTTCTGCTATTCAAATCCAAAGACGAGAGTTTTCCAACGTCCATATTCCACGATAATACAGGATTAGATGAAATAGGTGTCTCTAAATCCATTGCCCCATTAAATAGACGTGGAGCTGGAGTTGGGCTTTGCGATCCACGCGAAGTAGACGTTTTGAAGCTAGAAGTCGAAGCCGGGGATGAATTGGAGCAGGATCTCTTTCTTTTTAGAGCCATGATGAAAAATATTTAAAATATCGATACGGTGATGCGACAGGGTACAGATATAGATGTGGCAGTATTGCAGAAGGTAGTAATGTGTATTGTGAAGGGCAATGGTTAAGTGGTAAGCAGCAGAAGTAGTGGTAGAAGTAGCGATGATGAAATGAGGAGGCTGGAACGCGACGCGCGAAACGCCGCACGTGCGCGAAGCACGTATTAACACTAAACGGCTCATGCTTGGGGCATTGAAGCATACTGAACGACACTTAAACAGATATACTAGACATCCAAATACGTAATGAATGCCTCATATTATACAGCAGTATTCTGTGTCTTCCACTCTTTCCTTGAGAGAGTCGGCCTACTTCGTAGCGAGATATTGCTGCATTTACTGACCATATAGACCTCTGGAGAGTAGCTCCAAGTCTGGAATCTAAATATATATCTAGTGTTTTGCGACGATTCAATCGTTGTGGGGCCAGCGATTACCTCATTCCTCCTGCCCACCTGTAGGACAGCTCTCGGAACCCCGCTCTCGTGCCCCTCGTTTGTTTGAAAGCTCCTGGAGGTCTTCAACACATACTGTTAGCAACAGTTATTGCAAAAAAAATGTCCAGCAGAGACGCCAGCCATGCCGGCTCGTGGTATTCTTCGCGGAAATCGGAGCTCTCCGCTCAACTAGATCAATGGCTTGACCAAGTTCCAGATACTACCAAGTGTATCGGCACGGAATCCTCCAAGCAAGCTCCTGCCCAGCTACCTTCCTCTGGAGCAAGGGCTATTATTGCACCGTAGGCGTCACTGTTCACCGCCGGTGAGCTGAATGGGAGAGCTCATGGCAAAGCAGGCATGCCGGATACTCTTACTCTGGGCCTGCGGCAGCATGGGCTTACAAGTCTTTGGACCTGTCTAAGGCGTAAGCCAACTTATGCCGCAGCTACTACAGCTGCTCAAGACAGGAGTTCTAATCATTGCAGTAAACGCGTTTTCCTGCTTGGACCTTCTCACCACCACTATCTCACCGGATGTGCACTCACACAGTGTGACACATACGAGACACCTCTCGGAAATCTCAAAGTCGACAAGCAGACTATCGCCGAGTTGCACCAGAAAACTTCCTTTGACAAGATGTCCTTGTCCATAGATGAAGCCGAGCACAGTCTAGAAATGCACTTCCCATACATCTACAAAGCACTCAGCAGGTTCGTTACTACTCCTCCCACCGCCTCACCTCACCTCGCCCCCTCGACAGCTTCTCACGACTCTCAGGACATTCTCCGATCCCGCGTCTTTCCCTCCCCTCATCCCCATAATGGCCGGCGCGACCAACGCAACCACTGAGCGCCGTTTCGGCCAAATCCTCGCACCCTACCTCGCCGATCCCACCTCCGTCTTCATCATAAGCTCTGACTTCTGCCACTGGGGCTCCCGCTTCAGATACACGTACTACCAGCCGAACTCCGGCTCCGCGTACTCCCTCCGCCCGTCAGACCGAACGCCCACCCAGCCTCCTATCTACGAGAGTATCGCACGTGTAGACGGCCTGTGCATGGATGCGATCGAAACAGGCTCGCATAAAAGTTTCTTGGATGTTTTGGATGAAACTGGGAATACAGTGTGCGGGCGCCACCCTATCGGCGTAGTTATGGCCGCCATAGAGGCGCTGGAGAAGGAGGATAAAGTGGAGAAGGGGAAAGGAAGGTTCAAATTCATGAGGTACGAGCGGAGCAGTGATTGTGATAGCGTGAGGGATAGTAGTGTCAGCTATTGCAGTGCGTTCGCAATTTTTTGAGCAGATGGGAAGAACTTTCCTTCTTTTTCGGCATGAAACCAATACAGCTAGACGACTACACCTAGGAACCTGAAAATATTACAATATTTTACATAAGAGAGATATTCAATACCTTGGGGTTGGAGCTGCTTTCAATGAGCTTACGTTTATTCCTGACCCCACCCATGTGGTAGGGCTATAGGTAATAGTTAATTTTCAACTCAAAACTATTCCTGACCATGGGCAGAGTTAGTCTAGTGGTTATGATATTCGCCTTACATAAATATTTGTGTGGCGCGAAGGGTCGCGAGTTCGATCCTCGCACTCTGTAGTGGTTCGTTTTTTGCCTGTGGACTTCTTTATTGGTCAGGGTGGGCGAAGTTGCGGGGCAGGTCCGTTCCCTGCACTTTTGAATTCCTAAAGGGGAGTAACGTGGGTCACCGGGTTATGGACGGTCTGCCTAGTTATGACGGAACACCAAAATAATGCCAAAATGACCGCCTTTCTAATTAGGAAAAGCGGTTTCCTACTGCAAATCGGCAGATTTCCGTCATAACTAGGTGGACCGTCATAACCCGTTGACCTACGTTAGAGGTAACATTAAGGGATGCTTACCTTACATAAATATTCTTTTGAGCTCTTCTGGGGAAGCGTCTACCACTGGAAATATCTTGAATGCTTTATCTAGATATTTGGGTAGGGAAATCTGTATCGTCACTGCCGGGAGTTGTCTCAATACCAAAGGGAGCATATCGCATAATAGATGTTCATTGTGGATTCAAATTCCTATACAACGCTTAAGACCAAAAGACTATTTACTATAAAGTAAAAACCTCTTTTTCCCATGAGGCTTCTGACCAGTATTTACCTAACTCCAAACGCAAACTCCTGCCATGCTAATGTCGTGCCGCTAACTGTATAAGAAGTGGACGCCGCCACATACTAATACATCGCCACCAAATTTTAACGCCAGGTCCCATTCCTCTAACTAAATCGACTGAAACAAATGCTTCGCAAGTAAAAGATATCAACGCAGAAATATACAAATTAACGTTTTGACAATCACACAGGATGCAGATGTGTACATGAGTGATAGTAATGCAATAAGAAATGGTTTGGTGCCTGGTGTGAGGTGTAGAAACACGTAGCGACCGCTACCATGGTTGGTATTACCGAGGTTGTGGCGGTTGATGTGATTTCACGCTCCAGCCCTGCAAACTGCGACGCATCCCAAGCGTCCTCCTCTGCGGCGCGGATTGATTATGACTTTGCGTGAAGCTGGTGGCATGGAATGTTGAAGCAGGTCGAAAGTCGTTTAGAGAAGGGTTGGGTTCGCGGCTATTCGAGGATGAGAGGGTGATTTTCGTGGGACTGGCTGCTTCGTATTTGGTAGTCGCATCTGGTCGAGATTGATGTTAGCAAGGGACCAATTGTAGAGAAAAGAATAGGTGGTATATTGGAGCTTACCATTTTGCGCCGCAGCCCGGTCACCATCGTCCGACTTAACGGGTGAGCTTGAGAGAAACACGTATCGTTTTGTGTCTACTCCTTCCTCATTCTCCACTTTTCGAGGCCGACCAAGCAATGGTTCACTGCGTGGTTTATGGGTAGAGGTCGGAGGAGGAGCATATGGCGTGTGGGAGGCTGGGCGAACATTGGAGACGTTGTTAAGAACCGCCGGCCAAGATCTTTGGAGAGATGGCTTCGGTAATACGGATTGTTTCGAAGGGGCCGTTGATTGAGCTGGTCTTCCATTCCCCTGTATCGTCGTCACACTGGGTCTGGCGAAGAAATTGGTTATACTGTCTTGTCCAGCCAGCTGTTTCTTTGCCGTCTTAGTTGTCGATAAGCCAGCAGTATTTGTCCCACTCTCATCACGGCGCGCTTTCTTTAGTACTGCTTCTCTAGCAGCGGCTGCTCCACGAGCAGCCTCGGTCTCTCGAAGAATCTTCATGTGTGCGCCAGCACTAACAAATCCGCTGTGCATAGTGGTAGAAGAGATGGAGTATGCAGCCGGATTGTGCGTAGTCACAGATGCAGTAATCGTGGTGACTGCAGTAGTAGCTTCGACTCTGCGGCGTTTTGATGGAACCTCTAATGAGAAGGTGCTATTGCTAGGCTCCGAACGATTCCAGTAACTATTTTCGGGGTCCAGCTCTTCCCCATCCAGAGGCCAAAGATCGTCCTCAATACGATCTACTAGGCTTCTGGCGTTCTGGATGGTAGATTCTGGCGGGCATGGTCGTCGAAGAATGCGGGATAGATCTAAAGTAACACTGAATCGGAAGGAAGGCCCCTTGGGGTCAAAGACATTGGCCATACTTCTGGAAGATATGAATGGCGAGAGAGTTGTTTGTTCCCTTTGAGAGTTCTTCACCGGACAACTGAGGTATAATAATGACTGGGCCCTGGTCATGCCAACGTAAAGAAGCCTCCTCTCTTCATCAGTATCTTCAGCCCTTGAGTGTGGTATGGATCCTTCGTATGCCGCTGGGATAAACACAACCGGCCATTCGAGTCCTTTGGCAGCATGTATAGTAGATATGGTTACTTGGGAGACCTGTTCGCCTTCTGCTTTCTCAACTCCGGTGGATAATGCGACGTTCGCGAGGAACCTTGACAAGGTGTCTTCGGAGGAAAATTCTCGTTGGTCAATATCTTCGACCACAGGTAGTGCTTCTTCTGTGGCCACCGTAATATCAGTTGCTTGGGCCACAAGTTCTTCAACATTGGCCCATCTTGCCTCAAAATCCTCCGGATGGGTCTTCCGGAGAAATTCTTCAAATGAGAGTTTTTTCAACAAGTGGACGATGAGGTCGATGAGGTTGCAGCTCTCTTCGTCAACACTTTGAAGTTTCTTCCGAGACGTTAGGATTAAGTTGACAAACGTTTCAAGCCCTTTCTCGGCTTGGCTTGAGAGTTTTGTTTGCGGCCTTGCCTTTCCCTGTACCACATTCAGGACCAGGTTCCAGAGAGTCATCTTCTTGGCTTCTGCTTCTTCCAGGAGGTGATTGATAGTAACTTCCCCGATCTTTCGTGAAGGGACGTTAATGACTCGCACCAGGGCGTCATTATGATCTGGCTGGTTGATAACCCGAAGGTAATCAAGGACAATCTTGACTTCGACTCGATCGAAGAATCTGTGACCACCAACCATTCGGTAAGGTATTCCTGCTTTTCCAAGTGCTGATTCAATGTGACGAGAGAGAGAAGCGGAGCGGAGAAGGATGGCGAAATCGTTGTAGGTGAGAAGCTCTCCGGTTAGGACTTTGGCCCGTCGAATTTCTGATACGATCCAGCCGGCTTCGACGGCGGCAGATGGCAGCTTGCGAAGAACAGGTCGTTCACCGACGCAATGAGTCGCAAGGAGAGTTTTATTGTGTCTGCTCTCATCTTGCTGGATAACTGCCAAAGCGGAATAAAGAATAGATCCAGACGACCTGTAGTTCTTCTCGAGATTGACAACTATGGTCTCCGGATATTGATGTCTCATGCGTTGCAGGTTTTTTATTTCCGCTGACCTGAAGCCGTAGATGCTCTGGTCTGGGTCGCCAACAATGGTGATAGTTCTATTCCGCCGAGCAAAGAGACTCATTAGCTCGTATTGAACATGGTTGGTATCCTGGAACTCATCGATGAGAACTGCTTGAATACTGGATACGCATGCGGGATGTTTTCGAAGAAGGTCACCGCATCGCAGGAGAAGGTCGTCGTAGTCGAGAAGATTCGATGCTTTGAGGGTGTCTTCATACTCCGCGTATATATTGGCGAATTCCTGTTGATCGGCCTTCTTCGTAGTTGCGATGTATCCTTCGCAACTGATGCTGCGGGCTTTGAGACCAGATATCCTTGATCGGGCAGCAGATGGCTCAACATTAAAACTTCGTCGCTTGATGATGCGCTTGATTATTGCTAAGCTGTCGGAGCTGTCTGCAATGCCGAAGTTCTTTTCGATGCCGATATGATTGCCGTAAAGGACTAGGAAGCGACGAGCGACGGAGTGAAAAGTGCCTAAGACCAATCTAGACTCAATCCCCTCTCCAACAAAGCCACGTATCCTTTCCTTCATCTCTCGTGCTGCTTTGATTGTAAATGTGCAGACGATAATATTCCATGGGAGGAGGTCATGATGGTTGATCAGGTACGCGACTCGAGCAGTCAGTGTTTTGGTCTTTCCTGATCCAGGAGGAGCGAGAATTTGGACTACTGAAGCTGGACTTGTAACAGCACTTTTTTGCGCAGCATTGAGTCCATCGAGAAGAGGATCCATGGGTGCGTAATATTATAACGCGTGAGGTTGTTCGGGCAGAAAGAGTCGAAGTTCTTATCTCATAGAACTTTAGGCCGGCTCGTGCACGGTACCACCTCGTGCACGGTTTTCCTCACCAAAATCTACCTAAATACACCTTTTCCTACTACTTATAACTTAATAACCTTTTAATATAACTTTATCAAAATTTAAATATGGCTTATTAAATACCATGACTACAATTTTATATAATAGAAATCTAAAATATAATAAGATTTCTATATTAAAAATAAGGTTAAAAAAGTACCTTTTAAATTATTAATAATAAAATTAATAGACGTATTATATACACCACCCCGGCGCATCTCGTTGTAAGTGCGTGCCGATCGTGCCGATCAAACAGCGCGGATTTATACCCTTTCTGTATAGAATTATGCCTAAAATAGGTAGTTTAGTCGCCAAGATCAATAAGCACTTACAACGAGATGTAAAGAGGTGGTGTACAGCTATGTTTACGACCAGCTTCCACCCCCCACCCCTCTGGCGAAAAATTATTTAACTTCGCCTAATTGCCACCAACTGTACATAGTAATCGTAGCGAACGCCTATGGCTGTACGCAAGGGCCATTTTGGTTATCTAGGAGAACTATCCTGAAGATCAACGCCTCCCTTTCTTACAGCCAAGCATGGGCGTTCGCTACAATTGCTATGTACAGTTGGTGGCAATTAGGCGAAGTTAAATAAATTTTCGCCAAAAGAGGGGGGGGTGGAAGCTGGTCGTAAACATACAGTGGTGTTGACGGCTCGGCTGAGCGCCCGATAAGTCGCTGAGCCGCACGTAACACATATAACCCCCGTCAACATTCGCGAATGTTAACGGCCAAGCCTACAGCCAAGTCGTGCACATATTTGAATGTCTTTACCCCCGCTAATTAAGTCGCTGATGCGCGCGTACTATTGGCCTATTAGTCTAGCCGTGCGCTATGTATTTACCCTATACGGTAAGGTCGCTCATCTAGTCGCTGAGCGGCTGGTAGGTATGCTTTCTCTACCTCTTTTCCCCAGTCTATATCTGCGTATATTTAAAAAATAGGAACCCCCCTTAGGGCGCCACTTCTCCAGCAGCGTCCTATCTTAAAAATGGCGTCAATTAGTTGCGTAGAGATTAACGTCGCAAATAATACTAAACTACGCGCCAACGCGTAGAGTATCCTCGCCCTTATATATACCAAAAGGCCTAAAAAAATATCTCTAAATTATAAGCTAAAGTAAAAGGAGTTTAAGGTAGGTAGTTAGGTGCTTTATAGAGTAGTATACTTATAGTTAACAAGTATTTTTCTAGCCTTTTATAAAAAGAAGCAGTATTATAACCATTATAGAAGAAAAGCTACTCCTTTTCCTTATTAAGGAGGTTATAAGCCAGCTACTAAAAGTAAAAAGCCGTAAGGTTAGCAATAATATACCCTAGGACAAGACGTAGCTCTCCTAGCGCTTAGTTTATAGCTATATTATTGTTAGGACGCCAAGGCCCTAAGGGTATATAGCAACGTAATAATAGTAGCGGAATATAATAGGTATCTAGTTCTTAATAAAGTAGAACTATAGAACTGAATTTTGCTATTCTCTAGTACGGGGCGACTACGTTTTATAGGCGCCTCGCCTACGCCTCGCCTGCGCTAAGCCGGTTATAGTAGGTGCGTCTTTATAGCCTAATAATTACCCCCCCCCCTTTTTAAGCAGCTATCCCTAGCCGACGCTATTATATAATAGAAGTGCTATTATTGTCCTTCGCTAAATAAGAAGTGTGCAATAAAATTTAGGTAAATTAAATAACGTAATAATAGGACAATAGGACAATAGGATAATAGGATAATAAGACAATAGAATAATAGAACAATAGAACGCTAGGGCCCTATAGAAATCTATAAAGGTAGGAGTTCCTACCTAGGTAAGATATTAGATTTCCCTTCTAATTCCATTTTAATTCTTTCTGCCTATGTCTTACCATCTTTACAAATTCCAATCCACTATAAATCGTAAACGTTAAGCAGCCGGTTCGCCTGTTGGCGGGCCTTCCATAAGTATTCTCTATACTGGCTTATAGCTATCGCTAATTCTACTAGACGCTGTTTAAGCTCCCCTATTACTCGCAAGGTGCTCCCCTAGCCTTACTTAAACCAATTTGCCTCTACTACGCCAAGCACATAGCTATTACTAGGCGGGCCACCTACGGCAAGCAGGCTAACCACAATTATAGTTACTGCTAATAACTAAATAAGTTATACCAAGCAGTAAGTCTATATGCATTAGTTTAGGTTCTAATGGCTAACAAGACTAGGTCCCTAAGGCCTTCTATAGCCGCATAAATAAGCCGCTTGCCCTTATTAATAGGGCTAAGCGCTAGCGGGTTACTAGTAGGGACACAGCTAACCTTAATGCTTACATTACTGCCGCCTAGAAATCCTTTACAAAGGATATTAAGGCCTTAGTGCGTACTGGCGCTAAGTACGGTCTCCGCCAGCGCCTAAAGGGCGAAGACTTTCCCCTACTCTAAGTATAGGAATTATAGGCTATCCGTCATACCCTTAAAGGGATTCTTAACATAATGCCTGCTTCAGTACATGTTATAACGCAAGTGTTTTGCCAGCGTAGTATATGCTAACAGTACTTATAGGCCAATATGCCTCCCATTATAAGGGATAAGGAGGAGGATAAGGGTAAGAAGAATAAGGAGAAGGGGGAGGAGGAGAATAAGGAGGAAGAGGAGGAGAAGGAAGAGGAGGAAGAGGAGAAGCTATAGAGTATCTATATTTCTATTAACATACTACTATTACTCCGCCATTATTCTGTCATCGCCCCGCTAATAGGGCATAATCTTAGTTATAATTAAAAGTTTTTAGTTTTTCTACCTACTTTTTTTTCTATTTGCCCCTTAGGGTAAAGTAACTATTATATATCTCCTTTACGTCCTCCTTAATGTCCTCTACTAGGACCTATTAGTTATATTCTTCTAGCTAGCCTTTTTACTTAACTAGGTACTATAGGGTCTAGTTACATCCCTTTCTTCTATATGTTTCTTTTACCTTATACTAGTCCTCTTAGTCCTCTTAGTTATCTAGCTTAATAGGCCCTAGTAATAGGTCTCTAGTGGTGCCCTTATATTATTTATATGGCTCTAATAAGCTAATATAGAATATAGGGTAAATATAGTAAGATATAGGTAGATATAGCTAGTATGCTTACTTTCTAACTAGTTTAGCTATACTAAAAGGTCCAATAAAGCGTGCTATAAACTTCTTATTTAGCCTTTTCTATTTAAGGTTTTTAGTTAATAGCAAGACTAGATCCCCTACATTATATATCTATAGCTAGTAATAGTAATTATAGTATTTCGCCTGCGCCTTAGCGGCACTTTCCTAGCATTTCATTAGCGCTTTATATTTAAGAGATATTCTTTTAATCCTCTTAAAGGCGGCTGGGATAAAACTACTATTATTTACTTTAACCTTATATTCCAGATATAGGTAAAACCTATAGCATATATAGAACGGGCTTACACCTATTACACTATATTTAGCATTATTATAGGCAAATTTAGCTAATAATAAGAGGCCTACCTAGTTGCTCTGCTTTTCGTTATAGAATATATAGAGGTAATACTCTAAGGTTTAGTTCTGGCGTTCTATTTACCTATCTATTTATAGGTAAAAGGCCATACTTAGCTTATATTTTATCTTTATAGTAAAGCATAGCTCTAACCAGAACTTACTAGTAAAGATACTGCCGTAATTAAATATAATCCCTCTAGGAATTCTAAAATGGCGTACTACTTTATTAAAAAAGAGATCTGTAAGTTCAGTTGCAGTAATAGTTTTTACTATTAGCAGATATAGGGCTATCTTAGTGTAGTAGTTAACTACTATATATATCGTATTATATACCCTATTACCTTATCTACTAGATAGTAGGCCTATTATAAAGTCCATTATAATTTCCTGCTATAGCTGGTCCGGGTAAAGTAGCGCTTAAAGCTTACTATAAGGGCAATATTAAGGCGTATATATACATTGGCATATATTATAGGTAGAGATATAGTCTATAACATCCATATTTATACTAGGCTAGTAATACTTGCATAGGAGAAGATCTAGAGTTTTTTTCTTACCAAAGTAGCCAGCTAGGGCATTATTGTAGTAGATCTATAGAAGCTCTATATAAACTACTAGGTCTAGGGGTATATATAACCTCCTATATTAATAAAGTAGTCTAGCGTAATTAAACTGCCACACTGGCTTTAAGTAGGCGCGTTAATAGCGTCTTACCATATCTACGCTATTGCTGCGCTTTTACAGCACAAAGTTATCTTTAGTCTAAAGTCCTTTAATAAGCTTAATGACTATTTCTATACTAAACTTATAAGCACTCTCTTAAGTACTTGCTTCTCTAACTTAGGTCCTTATTATACGCTACTTAACAGCATATATATAGGTCGCCCAGTTAAACTATAATACTATATTGCCTAGGCGTACCGCCATTAGGTTACTGGCTTATAGCTATAGAAATAATACCTCTATAGAAGGCTCACTTTCTTATATACCTAATAGGGCTTTTATCTTAGGTTAGTGGCCTTATATTTTTAAAGTCCTTTAGAGCAATAGTAGTATAGTATCTTCTTTTAGCAGACCCCCTACGCCTAGGGGTTGCCTTAATAGCGCATCTATAGGGTTTGTTTTTCCCGCCCTATACTTAATTATAAAGTTATAGGTAGCTAATACCATAGCCTATCTAGCTTGCCATTTATTAAGGGCTTTTACCTTTATAAAACCCTTTAGATTATTATAATCTATAAGCACTTCTAGGCGGCTTAATAGTCCCTTAATATAGTATCTCCAATGCTTAAAAGCCTCCACAATAGTTAATAGCTCTTAATTATTGGTCTTATAATTACACTTTACTAGCAAAAGCTTTCTAGACTAAAAGGCTATTAGATACCAAAGGCTATCTTTAAACAGCTATAATATAATTACTACTAGGTCTTATATAGAGGCATTAGTCTCCAGCCAGGTTAGTAAGCCTAGCATATAGTATTATAAAAGCGGCGCTATTATAAAGGCGTTATAGAGCCAGTATATTACCTACTCCATGTTACGGCGCTAGTGGAAAACGGTGGATTATGGTAGACGTTATGGTAGACGTAGAGTCACGTGAGCTCACGTGACCCGAGGATTGTATAAGACTTCGAGTGACGCTGCCCTTCTTCTCCTTTCCTTTCTCTAGCTTTGGATCCTCATTTATAGACAATCCAATCGTACAGGCTTGCGCGACCTTCTTGCCGTGCTCATGCCTCAATTAACTAAGTCACTAACATTATCCAAAGCTCGTCACTACTCTTCTTTCCTAAGAAGGAACTCAAATATATCTACAAGGACACAGAACAGGACCCCAAGGACATCACCAGAACCACAAGAACAGGACAGACCCCTAAGAACCAAAAGAACACAAGCAGAACGCAAAACCTAAGAATAGGACACGCACAGACCAGAACCCCTAGGAAATAAACAAACACCAGAAATTACCCAATACCCCTACCATCATGCCAAGAAATACAGCAGTTGGCAAAGCCGCTATAGGACCCGCAAATACCTCCAATAGTAAAACAGTCGCTGTCTTAACCCCCCAGGAAGAGCTCGCAGCAGCTAATGCCGAAATTAAGCGGCTTTAAGAGCTGCTTAAAACCAGAGACACCCCTGCACCTAGTAAGGAGTCATTAAACACCCAGAGACTTGCTATGGTCCTTAAGGCCCTAGCCTAACATACAGCATTAGCATTATCGCGGTCTGCGAAGGTCGCAGACCCCCTATTGCTTACAGACGGAACTGACCCTATATTTAACAATTAGAAGCTTCAACTGCAAGACAAGCTTAAAGTTAATATAGACCACTTCCCTACTACCCGAGCTAAAATGGCCTATGTCTTTGGCCGTACTAGCGGGGACGTATAGACGCATTTACGTCCGCGATATGCCCAGGACTTAACAGACCCCTTCCTCTCTGGAGAAGAGATAATTAACCACCTATCTTCCATTTATAAGGACCCCTTTAAGATACAGAACGCCCGTCTTAACTATAAAGCCCTTAATATAAAAACAATAGAGACCTTCTTGGTCTTCCAGACCCGCTTTCTATACCTAGCCGGACAGGCTCAAATCCCCTAGGAAGATTTAATGCTAGACCTCTTTAACAAGCTTACCCTGGACCTACAGCGCGCCATGCTACCGGTTTACACTACCGTATAGACGCTAAAGGAGCTTACGGACTAGTGCCTAGCTATTAACCAGGGCCTCCGCCAAATTAAGGCACGCGCTAAGCGGTATAAGACTAGAAGCTCCACTAACCAGAATACAAGTACTACAAGAATAGGCTATAGCACCCTAGTAAGATCTGTAACCCCTACGGCACTAACTATACCACCCACCATTAACCTAGCAGCTAGCCGTATAGCTAGCCCTGCTGCGGGTCCGGCGAATACTCAACCTATATACAGCAACTCCCAAAGACAGGCCCTTAGCAATTAAGGAGCCTACTTCTTATACGGCCAGAAAGACCACTTTACAAAAGACTGCCCAATAGCGGCAAAGACAAACGAGGTCCTGTTAATTCAGGAGAATAATATAGAGTTAGAAAAAGAGGAACCCTAGAGCAAGACTCCTCTCTAGGGTTAAAAGGAATTAACATATTATATATCAATCTGGGTCGGCTAGTTAGTAAAAGAAGCTGCACTATCCCTTATACTTTATTCCGCAATAGATATTAAGTTTTAACCTCTACTTTAGCTAACTCTGGAGCAAATGCCTTTGCCTTAATAGACACACAATGTGCTGTAAAGCTAGCTAACTTTTTAAATATACCCCTTAAAAAACTGCCCAAACCAATTCCTATTCACGGGTATAATAGACGGATAGGACTACCTATTACAACTATCTTGCGGATTTACCTCCGTGTAGACAGACAAAGGCAGTATAACATCCCCTTTCTCATTACGGACCTAGGAAGCCACAATATAATCTTAGGAAGAAAATGGCTAGCCTATCTAGGCTTACAGCTTAACGTATGGAGTAGACGGCTTGTCTGGCCCAAAACCCTACCCCCAACACCTTCTTTTATAAAGGAAATCAGCATTACAATGGAAAATCTTATGCGGCTATAGATAGACACCGTCCACCAGGCCGATGCTATGCGTAGGGACCAGGCCTTTAAGAAAGATGTACAGCTTAATCCACAATAGGTCCGTATACTACGCCGCCCCCAGACTACCAATATTACACCACCAGCACTAGAAACCCAGGAAGTTAGTAATAAGCCAGCTAGCTTAGGCCCTATACAGCTATAAAGAGCAGCAAGGAATATTAGACGCTGTACTAAACGTATAGACTAGAAGGATAACTTATAGAAGATGGAACAGGAGCTAAGGAGGGTTGTAACCCCTCCACCACAAAATACGGTCTATAGAACGTCCGTAAAGAAACCTATAAACCTCCCACCGGTCAATATCTGCTGTATTGGTGCCATAGGGTTCTACCAGAACTTAAAACGGCCCAACACTATTGCCTTCACGACTAGCTTATACGAAATTAACCGGATAATTAAAGACAAGGAAGCCCTAGCCCATAACCAGCTTAGTGGGGAAAGTAAGCTTATAGATAAGGAGCTAGTAGAACAGAAACTACCCCACCAATACTAGGAATTCAAGGACGTATTCTCCAAGGCAGTATCTGATATACTCCTGCCTCACTAACCATATAACTATAAGATTAAGATTAAGCTAGATAAAGAAAATACCCTTAGCTATAGCCCCCTCTGCTAGCAATCTACTAACGAACTATAGGCTACTAAGTAGTACCTTATTAATAACCTTAATAAGGGCTTTATCAAGCCTAGCCAAGTCCCCTTTGCCGTACCTATTCTCTTTGCAAAAAAGCCTAACAGTAGACTCCGTTTCTGTATTAACTACTATAAGCTAAACTATATAACCCACAAAGACCAATATCCGCTGCCCTTGCTTAAGGAAACGCTAGCCCATATAAGTAAGGCTAAGATTTTTATAAAGCTTAATATCCGCCAGGCCTTTTACCAAATTAGGATAAACCTAGGATCTAAAAATCTTACCATATTTCAAACCCGCTATAGATCATATAAATGTAAAGTACTACCTTTTAGATTAACCAACAGACCAGCTACATACTAGCGGTATATAAATGACGTACTCTTTAACTACCTTAATAACTTCTGCACAGTATACCTAAACAATATTATAATCTACTCTGAAAATGAATTGGAACATTAGGAACATGTCTATAAAGTCCTACAACGGCTCCGCAAGGCTGGTCTCCAGGCCAATATTAAAAAGTTAGAATTTAGTGTTAAGCGTACAAAATACCTAGGGTTTATTATTAGTATAGACAGAATTAAGGCCAACCTAGAGAAGATAGCCGTAATTAACTAGTAGACACCCCCATAGACCGTAAAGGGGGTATAATTATTTTTAGGTTTCTATAACTTCTACTAACACTTTATTAAGAACTATAGTAGGATTACCTAGCCCCTTAACCGTCTTACTAGGAAAGACCAGCCCTTCCACTTTAACAACATATGTAGGCAGGCCTTTAATAAGCTTAAAAAACAGCTAGTATCGGCTCCCCTGCTTGCCTACTTCGACCTAAAACAGCCCTTAATGCTAGAAACTGATGCCTCAGATAGCGTGATAGCTAGTATCTTTTCCCAAAAGTAATTGGACGGAGAATGGCACCCTGTTGCATACTATTTAAAGACCATAATAGATGCTGAGCTAAACTACCGCATCCATAACAAAGAAATGCTGGCTATTATCTCTAGCTTTTAGCACTGGCGTACACAGCTAGAAGGGACCCCTAAGCCTATTAAGGTGGTTTCGGATTACAAGGCCTTAGAATACTTTATAACAACAAAGGCCCTTACGGCCCGGCAGGCACGCTAGGCGGATATCCTATCTTAGTTCCACTTCCTAATTATATATAGGCCAGGCGCAACCAACCGTGCAGATGCCCTTACAAGGCGTAAACAGGATATAGATAACTAGATAGCTATAAAGATCTTATTACAGACCCAGACACTACTATAACCAGAGCACCTTAACCCCCAGATATAGGCAGAACTAAATACGGACCCTTTAGACGCCAAGATATGTCCCATTAACTCCACGGAACTTAACCTTATTAATAAACTGTTGCAGATAAACCATACAGCCCCTTCTCTATAGGAGTACCATAAAAAGACAAAGGACGCTACAAGCCCATAGTCCCTTGGAAACGGACTTCTCAAGTACTACAAACAGCTAGCGGTGGCAGAGGAACAGAACTTATGGACTTATATTATTGCTGAAGCACATACTTAAGTCTCTATGGCCCACCCAGGAAAAAATAAGACTTGCAAGATTATCAGCGACCGTTACTACTAGCCCGGAATGGTTACGGATATTAACCGCTATATACGGAACTATAACAACTGCTATAGGTCTACAATTCCACAAGATAAGACCCTAGGACTGTTAAAACTACTCCCAATACCAGAACGCCCCTAGCAGTATATCTCTATGGATTTCCATAAGCTACCTATGGACCGTGACGGATATAATATGGTTATAATTCTAGTTAACCGCTTTAGCAAGCGCCCGTTCTTAATTCCCTGTTACAAGAATATCGATGCTAAAGAGGCGGCCTAACTATATATCCACTACGTCTACCAAATTTACGGACCACTAGATACTATCGTGTCCGACCGCGGGCCGCAGTTTATATTAGCCTTCTGGAACGAGTTCACCCAGATCCTAGGTATTAGGCTAAAGCTCTCTACGGCATACTACCCCCAGACAGATGGTTAGACGGAGATTATAAATTAATACTTAGACTAGAGACTCCGGCCCTTTATTAATTACTTTTAGAACAACTAGAGCAAACTACTACCTATAATAGACTACGCCCAGGCTACCCTACCCCATAACTCTATAGGATTTGCACCTATCCAGCTAGAAATAGGGTATTTACCCTATATAAGCTTTAACTGGGAAAAACCAGAAGGGCCATAGACCATACGCGAAAAACTATCTTATAAGGAAGTACGGCATTATGCTAAACGCTTAGAAGAAGCCTGGAAAGTAGCCTATACAAACCTAGAAAAGGCCCAGAAATCAATAAAACAGCAGGCAAATAAGCATAGGCGTAAGCCCAACTTTACCGTAGGCAATAAGGTCTGGGTTATAACAAAGAACTAGAAGACAGAACAGCCTAGCCATAAGCTAGACTATTAGATGGCAGGACCGTATAAGGTCCTTAAAAAGAGAGGCAACTCCTACAAAGTAAAGCTCCTGGATTTAATCAAGGTCTACCCTATCTTCTCGCCAGATAAGCTACGGAAAGCTGTAAACAACCCACTACCTGGACAAAAGAATGAACCGCCCCTGCCAATTTAAGTTAATAGCAACAACAAATAGGAAATTAAAGAAATACTAGCCTGTAAACTTACAAGGGGAACGCTAAAGTATCGTGTTAGTTGGAAAGGATATGACCTAGACCCTACTTGGTACCCTACATAGAACTTTATAGGTAGCCCCCATAAGCTTCAGGACTTTCATAGCTATTACCCTAACAAACCTAGACCGCCAAAATACCTAGACGAATAGATGGAATGCTAGCATAATAAAGATAATAAGCTACCAGAAGAGCATAAAGATAAGAACGCCCTATAAGTATAATACGGACTACAAAGCCTAAGGGCAGGCTTTTTTGGAAGGGGGGGGTAATATTACGGCGCTGGTGGAAAACGGTGGATTATAGTAGACGTTATAGTAGACGTAGAGTCACGTGAGCTCACGTAACCCGAGGATCGTATAAGACTTCGAGTGACGCTGCCCTTCTTCTCCTTTCCTTTCTCTAGCTTTGGATCCTCGTTTATAGACAATCCAATCATACAGGCTTGCGCGACCTTCTTGCCGTGCTCGTGCCTCGATTGACCGAGTCGCTAACACTCCACCTCTTTTAGCCAACTAAAAGGCCTAGCTTTACAGCCGTTCTTTACTCCCTTTAGGAGATTAGTAATAGGCTTTATAATAATAGAGTACTTATAGATAAACTAGTAATAGAAGTTAGCAAAACCTAGAAAAACCTAGATATCCCTATAGGATTAAGGGCTCTTTTACTTAATAATAGCCTCTACCCAACTAGGATCTATTGCTACGCCTTTAGAACTAATAATATATCCTAGGAACTTAACCTCCTATACACTAAACCTACACTTCTTAAGGTTTGTATATAATTAATATTACCGCAACCTATATAGCACTTCTAGTACGTAGCGCTAGTGTTCCTCTAAATTTTTAGAGAAAATTAGAATATTATTAAGGTAGACTATATAGAAGATATCTACTAGTCCTAATAAGGCTTAATTAATATAGCCCTAAAAGGTCACTGGTCTATTAGTTAGCCTAAAAGACAAAACCAGATACTTAAAGTGGCCGTAATATATACAAAACACTGTCTTTTACTTGTCGCCCTAATGGATATAAAGACGGTAATACGCATTTATTAGGTCCAACTTAGTAAAGATTTTAAAACCTACTAAGCGGTCTAAGGTCTTACTAATTAATAGTAGTATAAGACAATTCTTAATCGTCACCTTATTAAGGCTTCTATAGTCTATATAGAGTTACAGCTTCCTATCCTTTTTAGGTATAAATAGGACAGGTGCCCCTATAGGACTAGTACTTAGTTAGATCTAGCCTTTAGCTAAGGCGTTATTTAAGTACTCCTTTAGTACCTCTAGCTCCTTAACTAAGAGGTTATAGAGCAGTCCATATAGAACCTCCTATCCCTCTTCTAGGTCAATAGTATAGTCGCCCTAATAGTATTAGGGTAGCTTCCCTACTTCCTTATATAAGAAGATATTACTAACTTCTTTTAACTATAGGGGAAGGACTAGTAAGCTGTTATTATCTTACTTACTAGGCATTAATCCAGCAATTACTAGGGCAAAGACCCTAGATTCCCTCTAGAGAGACTCTATAAAACCCTTAGGGGTTTATAGCAATAGGGATGAGCCATCTAGCTTCTATTACTACGCCTTTGCCTTATAGTTAATAAGAAGTTGGGCTTTCTTTAACCCTAGTATACCTAGGGTAACAGTAGGGGATGCGTTAGCCATTCTACAGCAGATAAGGGTTACTTCCCTAATCCTGCCCTAGCTATTCTTTATTCTCAATAGTACCTTATAGGCTTTATAGTAATATACCTAAGTTTTGTTTAACTAGGAGTAGATAGGCAATTCTATATCTAGTGTCTTAAAGTTGCACTCTATTGCAAATCACTAATTAATTATATTTACTTTAGCGCCGAGATTAAGCATTACTAAGGTCTCCTTCCAGGTTTGCTTAAATAGGACTTCTCCTAAGATAGTAATAGCTTCCTTATAATTTAGTAGTAGCTTACGCCCTATAGGTATAAGGGGCTCTAAAGGCACCTACCCTTTCCTGGCGTAGAGATGGCGCTTATACTATTAGGAGGCGGCTACTATTGCTATTACTACTCTAGGCATTATCGCTACTAATATCCTAATTTGCCACAATTTTTACAGTTCCCCTTAGGTTGGGTTAAGTCCCTAGCGGTATTACTTTGCCCTACTATTACGTCACTAGCGGTAGTCTTAGAGTCCGCTTTCCCTAAGTTACCTAATAGGGTAGTCTTTATATTTAAGTTTATAGCGCGCCTATTACCTCTAGCCGGTGGGGTACTTATACTCTTCTAGTTTTCCTCTAATAGGGCAGCTAAGGAAACTAGCTAATTTAAGTTTATAGAAATTCCTAATAGTTGGTAACAGCAAGTCGTAGCTCTAGCCATAGCTTCGCGAATAGGTATATTATTAGATGCTTTACATTATAAGGAGGATTAATTTATGCTTTTAAGGAGGTTAGGTAAGCAGTAAACTTATTTACCAGTTAATCGGTTTGCTGTATTGCCCTTATATAAGTTAGGGCTATATAGAGTTCTTAATTAATAGGGCTTTTAATCTAGTTAAATAGAAATTCTATTAGCTCCTCCTAGGTAAACTATATATCTAGATAGTTATCTTTATATTATAGCCAAAGGGTTCTATTAGTCCCCTTTATATATTATATAGTAAATGTAACTTTGGTATCCTTATTTATAAAGGCGTTAGCCTTTAGGTAGAATGCTAGCTTTAAGCTATTACGGAAGTCTTAGTGCTCTTATATAATCTTACCATAATATAGAGCAATCTTCTCTATCTTAACAGCCCATTTTGCCGGAGCGCCTATTATATTAGTAGCCTTCCTCTTAAGGTTTAGATGTATTAAGTTACTCTCTAAGTACTCTAATATAATACTTTAAGGTAGTAGATCTAGGTTAGGAGCGGGGGTTAACATTACCTCACCGCATTAACGCCGTTTTAGCATTTCTATCTTCTCCCTAAGCAACTGTAGTTTTCCTTACTTTAGGAGTTGCAGCTTCTTGTTCTTTAGCCGTTATATTTCTTCCTATATTATGTCCTTACTTATGGCTTCTAGTTCTATCCAGGATATAGGTCCGCCTATATTATCCTAGGGCTAATTCCTAGACTTAGTACTATACACTACGCTAACATTACGCCTGCGTCTCGCCATTAGGTTAATAGGCTGCGATATAGTTAATAAATATAGGTCGTCCTTTTAATAGAGGGCTGTTACTATATAATCGCAGCTTTAGCAGACCGCTATATCGCCAGACCACTACCCCTAAAAAGGGATAAGAATTTAGAACTATTAGGACGCCAAGGCCCTAAGGGTATATAGCAACGTAATAATAGTAGCGGAATACAATAGGTATTTGGTTCTTAATAAAGTAGAACTATAGAACTAAATTCTGCTATTCTCTAGTGTGGGGCAATTACATTTTATAAGTGCCTCGCCTACGCCTCGCCTACGCTAAGCTGGTTACGGTAGGTACGTCTCTACGGCCTAACAATGATAGCCCTAATAGACCTCTACTAGGTATAAAAGGCTATAAAGATAAATAGTTACTAGTCCCTATAGAAGAATAACATTAGGGAGTACCTAAAGATTCTATAATAGAGGGACGCGTAGTAGGAAAAGGACTAGTTTATAGACAAGGGTAGAGATATACTACTTAACGGATATATAGAGGATAAGTTTAAGAACATCTGCCGCTAGCTATAGGCCTATAAAGACTCCTTACTAGAATACTACCTCTATACACTTATAGATATCCTACTAGGCTACTATATACTTACCTATAGTAGTAATAGGCGCTCCGCCAAGATCTTAAACCTATTTACCTTTAAGTTTAAGGGTAAAAGCCCTACGCACTATATACCCCTAATATTTATTATATACGCTAGTAAGCAGAACTAGTATAGCCGCCTTAAGACTATTAGGGCTCTATATAATAAGAAGCCGCTTATCTATATACTTAGTAGGCTAGCTTTCTACCTCCTATATTATTAGGACCTTAGTAATAAGCTATTCCTAGACTTTAATAAGTGGTTAGTATAGTATAATATCTACCTAATTAAGAGTAGCGCTAGGAACTATAAGGCGGCCTTCTTATATAACTTATAGTGGGAATAGGTTGCTAAAGCATTTTAATATATTAGTATCTTCTTATAAAAGAAAACCTATATTAGATAAAGTGCTAGCGCTAAAACAGTAGAGCTAAAAGAGGTTAGTAAAGACTAGATTAGATATACTAGCAGGTAAAACTAAAAGCAGATAATTAGCTACTATTTAAACTTACTACTATAGAAGTTTATATAGAAAATGGCTAGCCATACACCATAGATAGGCTACTTTAAGATTTATAGGGTAAGCGTCACCCCCCCCTAATATACTACTATTAATAATCTAGCCAAAGCTAGACGTTTAAAAGGGTTAGTTTAGTCCTTAAGTTAGCTAGATTAATAACCTTATAGCTATAGGCACTATAAACCTCCTATTTTACCTTTAGAAGGTTATTCTATAGGACTTAGTAGTCCTCTATAAGATATTCCTAAGCAGCCCTATATAGAACTACCCCGTCTTTTAGTATAAGGCCTATCTACCCTTTATATAAAAGGTTAAAACCTACCTATAGTAGGAGAAAGAAGGCCCTAGCTGGCTATTAATACTCTACTAGGCTATGCTAGCTATTATAGACTACCTAAAGACTATAAATACCTAAAATAACTAGAGAGTATATAAAAACAACTAAAGATTACGCAAGCTATAGGTATTAATTAACCATCTAGCTAAGTCCTAGTAGGTATAGTCTTTATAGCTTTAATTGCTTATATTTAGTAGCCTTACCTTTTAGCTTAAGGTCCTTTAGCATAGCCACTAATAATATATCTACTAATGGTATATCTACTAGCGCCTTTATCTATTACAGAATTAAGCTAGTATATATTAGCCTAGGCAAGCGCTATAGCTTCCCCGTTATTAGCGCCGCCGCAGCTATAGCCGCAGTAAGGGCCTAAGTCTAAGCTTAAGCTTAAGCTTTAGCCTAAGCAGCCACCCATATATTATATATGCTATATAGTAAAGTCTATATAGGCCCTTTAGTATAAGTAGACTAAGGGGTTTAGAGGTAATCCTTTTATAGCAGCGCTAGATTCTAAATAGGGTAGTAAATAGTAGGCTGGCTGGTAGAGTAAGCTTTAATAGTACTTCCTATAGCTTAAGGTTATTAAGGAGATTAAGTAGGTTATATAGGCCCAAAGGGTTAGTAAGGAAGCGGCTATATAGTAGGTTAATCTATGGTAGGAGTAGATATAGTGCTTATTAGATTAGCTTTATAAACGGCTTTAAGTGGGTAAAAAAGCTATTAAATAGTATATATCTCTAAAATACTAAGTCTTCTATTAAAGCCTTTATCTATAGCCCCTTAGGGGCTTATTTTAGTGCGGTATAAGTTTAATGGGGTACTTATATAATAGCGGCGCCTAACTTAAAATATAAATATCTTTATTAACCTATGGCTAATTTTTACTATTCTAGTGTGAGTAGAGAGCTCTTAACTAGCTCTATATATAGCACTTAATAGGTATTAAGAGCGCGGCGTTACTAACAATTGTAGGTCAACTGTGGATATAGGGTAACATCTATATACGCTGGGCGCATGGGCCTCTTTGCCTACAAAATCTAACTTAGCTGCTAATTTAGCCACACAAATTAAACCATAGATATACTATTAATATACACAACTAGCTTTACCCCCCCTTCTTAGCAAGTTGCAGATTTAGTATAGATATCTAATCTTGCTTAATTCCTACTAACTATACATAGTAATTAAAGTGAAGCCGTATACTTAGCTGTAAGAACCTAAAGCTGTCCACAATTGACCTTCTTCTATAGTGTTGTAATTGTTATTAAATATTATAAGGTTTCTACCCATCCTCTACCCATTCTCTATACGTAATATAGCTCCGCAAATGGGCCTATATTAGCACGCTCTAATTAAGGATCTTCTTTAACTTAGAGCGATTTAAGTAGAGTATGCCTCCGCCGCTAGTTGTATAATTCACTTAATTGCCTCTATTAGAAGGAACTTATAAGTCTTTAGCTTAACTCGGGCACCTTTAAACAGCGAAGGCGGCTAGTTTCTACTAAGTAATCTAATAATTGTAGTAATACTAATACGGCTAGAGGAGAAGCTAACTCTCTTTAGTAACAAGTTACAGTGGCTAATCTACAATATATTTAACATTATAGTAAGCCGCTATATAATATTTTAAGAGCTCTATTTAGCGGGCTAGATAAGAAAGCAAATAAGCTAATTAGATTCTCTAGTATAGAGCTTAGAGAATAGCTTATATAAAGAAGTGTTAGTAGGTAGCCCTTAAATATAGCGCTTATAATCACAATATATATTTTATAATTATATTATAGTATACCGCCAATTAACTAGTATTTATAGATAAGTTAGGTATAGATTTAAAGACAGGCATATAGAAGGCAGGCTAGGCTCCTTTTAGTATTATACTAGTTTTATAGACGCCATATAATTGGGGTAAGAGGAGGCTTAATATACTGGCTATATATATAATTAACGGTGTACTGGTAGCTTTAGTATATAAAGGCTTAATAAATGGTAAAGGCTTTAAGTTCTGGATAGCAAATACTCTTCTACTATAGTGTAATTGCTTTCCTGCTAAGCAATTAGTAGTAGTTATAGATAACGCCAGCTTCTATTATTTAGAAAGGATACAGTCTCTCTTTAACGCCTTTGGCGTTAAGCTAGTATTTTTACCTCTATACTTACCTAATCTAAATCTAATTAAAGAGTTTTTTTTAGAAAGTTAAAGGCCTTTATTTAGCAGGAGTAGTACTTTTAACTAGAGTGCCTAGAAACCTTTAGCTATAGCTTTAAAGCGTTTCTTCTTTAGAGTATAGATAAGGTTAGTAGTAAGAGTAAAAGTATAAAAGGCCATTTCCAATATAGTGGGTATAATTATTAAGGTTTTTAGGGTAAGAGTTATAATTAATCTTTAGTGGCGTTTTTAACCATATATAATATATCTTTATTACTATAGGGACGCTAGCAGTAACCTTATATTTTACTAATTACAATTATCTATATCTTAAAGAGCCTAGATATAGGGCATCTCTACCTCTATAGGGGCACTAGCAGTAATAGTAACACCCTATATTTTACTAGTTATCTATATCTTAAAAACTTCCCTTAAGCTAAATATAACGCTTATTTACCCACTTTTTTAAGTCCTTTTATAGCCGTCTTATAATACCTAATTTAATACTAGCCTTAATAAGCTCCTTAATAGGATTAGCTGTAACAGTGCAAGTGTGGGAATTAAATAAGCGACTTAATTCTAAATCTATAGAAATCAAGTAAACTAAATACATGAAAGTAGACCCGGAACTCTGTAGTCTATAACTCAATATTTAACCGTATCCAAGACATACAAGGGTGGCGTCGATTGTGTCTCAGAGCCTCTTAGGCGACGGTCTCGTGTCTTAGCGTAGTGCTGGTAAACTGTTACACATCCCCCCAGATTTGACGGTGTAGTTAAAGCTGTAGAAAATAAAACGAAGATAGAAGCTATACCAAAATAGGAAATTTAGATACAACTTTAGGAGTAGTATAGGGTGATACTTAAGAGTCTTTATTAGTTGTAGCAGTAATCTAATGTCGAATGTCCACTAAATTTAATTACTTTATCCATGCCTCGTGCCTTTGACGGGGTAGGATCTTAGTAAGACCATCGGCAGGCATCTTGTCTGTAGGGACCTATTGTACGTTAATCTTTTTGTCTTGGACTTCCTGTCTAAGCCAGTGCTAATAGACGTCGATATATCGTAGCTTGGTGTCAAGCTTTGGTATATCCTGTCTTAGGAGTTGTATAGTCTACATATTGTCGCATAGCAGGGTAAAATCGCGTTCTAAATTAAAACCGATTGCCTTAAAAAAACGCTGCCACCAGATAATTTCAACAGTAGCTGTAGACAGGGAGAGAAGCTCCACTTTGGTAGTTAAGTGAGTTACTAATTGTTATAGGGTTGCCTTCTAATTGATTAGTCCTCTAAATAGCATAAAAAGGTATCCTTAAGAGCTCTATCTAGTCTCTTTATAGTCTATAAATGCTGCGTCAGATGCTCTGTAAAAGGTAACGTCTTCTCCTTTAGGGTTTCTGAAGTAGACGTGTGCTCTAAATACTTCGCCAGAGTATTTAATAGCTGTAGATTTTGTTCCAAGGCAATAGGCGATGGCTTAGTTTGATGCATTAAGGTGCTTTTAATTTGGATTAATAAGAAATTCGGCCAGCTTAGAATGCGTCTTTATAATATTAGGTCTTCTAAATATGGTAAGGTGTGTAAGAGAACTAACTTGTTGCTAATAGGCTAGTGTTCTTTAAGGGTTCGTCTGCTAGTTGGACGGAATCAGTTTGTTAGGTAGTAGTGTTTTAGGGAACTTTTCTGGCTTGATCTTAAACTAACTAGCTATCTTTTTAATATAGGAATCTTGGCAGAGCCAGAGCTTTTTGCTTACACAATCTTGTTTAATTTAAATTCCTAGGAACTATTATAGGTCTCCTAGTGCATAGATCTTGTATTAATGTAGAAGTTTAGCTTTAAATTCTTCTAGTCTTTAAAGGTCCTTTTTGGCAAACAGAACGGCAATATTGTCTACGTAAAAGAAGACAATAAGTCGTCTATTGGTGTAAAGGCAGTTTGTACCTGGGATAGGCTTCAACCTAAATTTAGCCAGTGTATTTATAAGCTCTTTGTACCAAAGTAGTAGTGAGACCTTTAATCCGTATAGCGCTATAAGTAGCTTTAGGATATATCCGTTTTGATTAAAGCCTTCTGGGTAGTAATAGTAGACTGGCTTATCTAGTCTTGCATTCGTAAATATGTTCACAGCGTCGTACTATTAAATCTCCAAATCGAATGCAGCTGCTATAGCCATAAGGGCACGGAATATTTGAGCAGCTAGGGTTGCTGTATAGGTCTCTTCCTTAGTAATATGCAGGTCTCCGCGGACACATAGTTGAGCCTTTAGCTTTTGAAGGTAACCGTTGCTGTTAAACTTGTATTTAAAGACCCATTTTAGCGGAAGGATCTGGTTATTGGTTGCTTCTTCCTTTAGGACAGTCTTAAATGTCCCTTAGCGTTTCAGGTTGTTGTATTCTTTTTCTATAGCCTTTTAAAAGCCGGTAGTCAAAGGGTGCTTTCTTAGCTCTTTAAGGTTCCTTGGTTTAGGAGGAAGATTATCTCTATATAGGGAGGATCTCGTTTGGTTAATGTCCTTTACTAGTCCTATGGCAAAGCCAGCGTAGTAACCAAATAGGGTAGGTATATTGGCTAGTGCTACTGCGTACGCTTAATGTCGAATTTGTTTGGAACCTTCTAGTAGGATAAGATCGGCAGAAAGATTGGCCAAGACCTCGTTAGCTTGTGGAGCTGTATTTGACGGTTCTGGTAAACTGCTTGGCTGGGTAGAACCTGTTTTAATTATATCCAAGATATCGTCTTGAAGTCCTCCCGGTGTGGTGTTTGTTTCTAGTAGATCCGGAGATACTGTTCTGCTAGGTGTCGGTAGCTGTTCGATGTCCTTTGTAGGAAGCTTTGCTGAGTTATTCGATGTAGTTATTTGATCTGCATTTGAGGTAGGTCTATATAGGATAGATTCATCCTTAGATTTGTCCTTATAGAGAGGTTCTGGTAGACTGATTGCCTAGATGGTGTCTTTTAATGCTTCCCTAAGTAGGTAATTGATATTTTGACCCTTAGGGTTATAGAACAAGGTCTTATTAAATGTAACATCTCTAGTTTAAATGACTTTGTAAAGGCTTAGAATCCAGATTTAATAGATATTTATTAAATTATAGCTAACTAGGTGTCTAATTAATATATAAGGAGCTAGCTTGTCTCCTTTTCTAACTTGTTTATTCAGCGTATAGGTCTTGTAACCGTATTCGTGCATATAGGTAAGTAATGGCAGCTTGCCATAGGCGACCTTGTACGGAGTTTTCCACCCTAGCTGCTTATTTAGTGTTTAATTGAGTGCATAGCCAGCAGTAAGGAAAGCTTCTGGTCCTAGAGATAGGGGTAAAGATGCTTCTAGCTGCATAGACCTTAATTGTTCCATAAGGGTTCTTCCTAATCATTCAGCTCCGCCATTTTGTTCTTTAGTATATAGTACTTAGCATTTAAAGGTAATGCCTTTATCTGCATACTATGTGTCTAGGGTATCTTCCATTTGTCTAAATGCTTGTTTGTTATTGCTCCAGAAGAAGACAACGTCTTAGTAGAATTGTATCTTAATTAAGCAGTAAGTCTTGCGAATGGTAGGTAGGATAGTAGCTTTGTCCCTATTCTTAGAGGTAAATATAAAGTTAAATTTAGAATACGTGCAATAGAAATGCATAACATATCTATTGCTGTTGTACCCTGGTACTCCAAGGTAGATAATATTAAATGCTAGCCGTTTGAATAGTTAAGTGGCTGGAAATTCGTGTTCTCGTCTTTAAGAGATTTGCTGTGTGTGCTTTGCTAATAAGCAAACTTCACATTTAATTTTAAGCAATGCTTGTTTATTAGTTTCAAATTCGGTCAGCTCTGCGCCAATAATGTGCTTAGGAAGCTGTGCAATAGCATTAGGTCCTATATAGCCGAGTATCTTGTGCTATCTTGTAGCTGTGGCTCCGATTGGTTTACGGGCCATTCGGCTTGGCTAAAATCTTCCTATTGAGAAGGTCAATTGAGTTGAATCTAGGGTACTTATAGGCTCTCTGTGCATTAGTGCCTAGTGGCCCCCTAGTCGTTTTGCATAGTAGACTATTTTACCAGTTGCTAGACGGTATAGCACATTTCGTCCTAAGTCAAAATGGATATCGTTATTAGTAGCTCTTAAGAGTGCTACAATATTTATAAAAAAGGTAGGTGCTAGTGCTATATAGGATAGCTTTATTTTTGACTTCCTAGTAGGTATATTAACAGTAATAGTTACTGTTCCGTAGGCTTGAATTTTTATAAAATTTCCGCCAGCAATTAGGTAGTCGTCTTCTGCTGCTAGGTATAAAAAGGTAAAGTCTTCTTTATTATTACAGACGTGGGTATCTGTACTAGGGTTAAGTATCTAGGTGTTCTGGAGTTTAAAAGGAATTTAACCAGTACTAAACACGGCAGCATGGCTAGTTGGTTTAGTAGAAGGTAGGGTTTTAGAATTAAAATTAATTATAGATTCTATATTCTAATTATTCTCCTTTACTTCCTATTCTCTTTTTTAAATTTGGTTGACGATGTGTTTAATCTAAGGTGTAGATAAGATAGCTTTATCTACTTTCTTCTAGATATCTGCCCTTGGTCTCCATCCTTAAGGGCGCTTGTGCTTAGTAATGTAATAGCAGTCGTTAAACTAATGTATAATACCGTATATACATTCCTTATTCCATCTCGAATTTGAATTTAAATTGCTGTTGGAATTGGAATTACTGTTAGAGTCTAAATTGGAATTGTTTTAAAGGGTTACAAATGTAGAGTTATTGGCAGTTGAGGTAGACAATGTTTGCTGTATGCAGTAGTGCTCCTTAAATTCCTTAATAAGGTTAATAATGGATGGGGCTTTTTTATCTTTTTGTTTTTTCCTAATTAGGTCTACTTCTAGTGCTCCTATAAAACTAGAAGAGATAGCTTTAATGGCTTATATAAAATTATAGTGGGGCCTGAATCCCTGTATGTTTAGAAGCTCTAATTCCTCTGCTAGCTTATAGACGCTCCTCTAGTTGTTTAACCATTTTTTGATACTCTACTTTTTGTTATAGGCTTTAAGAGCCATGTATTGATTTAGGACGTCGCGCTTTTAACCTAAGGTGGTAGGGGCGAGTACAGTCTTTAACTCTTAAAGGCGTTTGTATACTGTTCTAAGGTCTTTAATAAGAGGGAGGTAGGCTACTGACGTCATACGGACGATATAATTGCTGATATCGTTTATGGCTTGCTCTTGCTTCTAGTGCACGCGGAGGTTATCCTTGTATTCCGCGTATAGTTAATTATAGGCAATAAGTTGGTTTAGATCTAGCTTGGCTATTAATATAGCAGTAGGAAGCACGTCTCTTGGTATAGGCTAATTCGGAGGTTCCAGCTTTAGAAGCTTGTCTTTCTTCTTTAATGGGTCGATATACTGCCATACGTTGTTTGTTTTAGCAGTATCTTAAATAATAAAAAACCATTGCATTTAATTAGATGGCTTTTTAAGGATAAGATTAAATTTTAAATAAGGTCCGTCTGTATTGGTTATCATTTTTAGAATTTAATAGGTTAAGCAGGGTCCTAGGTTAGCGTCTTGGCGAAACCTTATTTTGATATTTTAAGCTTTTGATTTGATTTGTTAGTTCGTTTGTCTATTGGGTACGTTCGTTGGTTAGGTACAACCGTCTGTTCGTTTGGTAGGTGAAGAAGCTCAAGACACTTACAAAGGTAGTAGAAGTAGTAACTTCGTAAATAAGGTAGTAGATTAATTGGTTTAGCAGGTAGTACAATCCGGACTCATAACTGTAATAGTGCAAGTGTGGGAATTAAATAAGCAACTTAATTCTAAATCTATGGAAATCAAGTGAACTAAATACATGAAAGTAGACCCGGAACTCCGTAGTCTATGACTCAATATTTGACCGTATCCGAGACATACAAGGGTGGCGTCGATTGTGTCTCGGAGCCTCTTAGGCGACGGTCTCGTGTCTCAGCGTAGTGCTGGTGAACTGTTACATTAGCGCTATTAGATTTATTACATAAAAGCTCTAAGTCCCACCTTAAATTATAAATAACTTTATATATAGCTTTAAAATCAGCCTCCTAGTTAAGATTACTAGCTACACTCTACCTCTAATACTTAAAAAACCCCTTAAGATCCTTTACGCGGTTAATACCCTATAGGTAGTATATTAGTAATATGGGTAAGAATAATAAGGGTAGTTGGCTTGCTAGTATAGAAGTAATTTACTAATCTAGTATTGGGCCTGTAGAGCTAATATAAAAGTAATTAATAATACCTAGGCTATTAACTACAGAGCTCTTGCTTAAGGTAGATTGGTATACTCCTCTACTACTTTTCCTCTTATTACTGCTCTCTTAGCAAGCCAAGTAGCAAGCTTATAAGGTGGATTCTTAATATTTACAATACCTTGCTAAATGCCAGTTACCCACTCCCATAAGTCCTTATCTATTGATTTAATATCTACCTAACTAAGTATATAATACCAGTTGGCGTTAGGACAGTGCTTTTTACAGCACTAGTGCCTAGTAAGCTTAATTTGTAAGCCTATTAAATTTATAATACTACCAGTAAGTATATAAGGCATTATATTAAGCTCTAAGCTTTATAAGGGCATTAAAAGCTTATTATGGAGTTAATTAATTATTAATGGGTAAAAGGCCGCTGGCTAATTTCTATCTGGAGTATATATAATTAAGAGGTCAATAGTTAGAGCCTTAATCTCGCCACGTCTATTAGTATATTAAGCCTATAAAATAAGTTATATATTAATCTTCTACCACTAATCTATAACTTTAGAATCTATATTAAACCTAATATCGCGAACGCCTGTATGCTAAGTGTTAACCTTTACCTTAATTGGCCGGAGCTTAATGTAAATACCTTACTCTTAATAATATAGCTCCCTCTTATAAATAGGAAAGACTTTAAGTTGTTAAAGATTATAATATTAAAGGCTTGCATTAACAGGAGTTTTAGTAAACACTAGCTCCTTTAGATATTAAATTAATATATTATAATTATAAGTAATAAACACGCCGCCGCCAGCTCTTCCTATATTATTAATTTTACTCTCTATATATAGGCAAGGTAGCGAAGTTATTTCTTTTTTATTATTAATTATATTTTATAGAGGAGCCTAAAGAGCTAAAGGAGCTTAAGCAGCTTAAACCTAAGAGGCTGTAGCCTAATATCGCGGTATTGACATATTTAACTATAGGTAGGTAGGATCCTGTATTAAATATAGTAACTTATACTAACCCTATTAGCTCTGCGTATAAGAATTTTGCTAACTCTATATATAGTTAAGCTAAGCCTCTATATCTTCCTTATTGTCCTTATCTATAGCTTCTAGATTATTTTCTATTTCCTTAAGCTCCTCTAATGTAAAGTCTGGCCAAATGGCGTTGTGTTCGCGTCTTGGCGGCTATTATAGGGCACTTTAGTAAGAACTCTATAAAGGTAGAGGCGTACGCAATAAGGGAGAAAGGAGGTTTTGTTGATTTTATTAAGGGTAAGGAGATACACCCGTTAATTAAGCCGCTACGCGTTTTAAAGGAGGATTTATATTAAAGGCAAATTAACGATTTTATAACACGATTTTAGATTAATATTAAAACTTTGGTAGGCTAGGCAAATTCTAAATATATAGCTTTAATTTAATTGCCCCTAGTAACTAGGTACTTGGCTTTACTTCAATTATTATATATAGTTAGTGGGAATTAAGCGAGATTGGATGCCTGTACCAAATCTACAACTCGCTAAGAAGGGGGGGTAAAGCTAGTCGTGCATATTACTATAGCTATACTATGGTAGCTAACGTAGTTTACAAGCGACCCAGTTATATAAGCGACCCGGTCACTTTGCCAAGACCTTATATAACTTTACTATAATTTACAATAGCTTTATCAACTTATAATTAACTAACCTTATAAGAAGCTAGAATATAGCTTGCTATCTAAGCTTTTAATCTAGGCCAATTACATAGTGAGCGACAAGCTGCAGCCCTCTATAACGTTCCCTAATTAACCCTTAATAATTAACGCGCCAAGCACGCGTTAAAACGCAAAATTAGACCAAAATTAGCAAAGCTTACTACGAATAAGGAGCAGGTGGTTATAGACCATATACTTAACCTAGATTTACGAGGATTTCCCCCCTAATATGCTGCTGTTTAAGATACGGCTAATAAACTGCTGGCTACGCGGGGTTAAGGCAAGGTGGGCATTAACTAGCTAAATAACTTCGTAGGGCGCGTTCTAGGGCTTAAACCAATATTTAATTGGAAGTATAACTATTAGAGAGCTCTGTAGGAAGATCCTATAATTATTAGGGGCTAGTTTAACCTTATAGCTAATATAAAAGCAAAATACAGTATCTAGGATAAGGATATCTACAACTTTAATAAATCTGGCTTCTAGATAGGCGTTATATTAACTAAAGTAGTTATTATAGGTTCTAAAAGATAATATTAACTAAAAGCTATTCAGCCAGGCAACCGTAAGTGGGTTATAGTAATTATAGTAATTAATGCAATAGGGTGGTTAATTCTAGCCTTTATTATCTTTACTAGTAAGCACTACCTCTCTACCTGATATAAAGAGGGCGATATACCTCCTTAATAGGTTATCGCCCTCTCTAGTAATAGCTAGACAAATAATAAGCTTAGTCTTAAGTAGTTAAAGCACTTTAATGCATATATAAAGGGTTATACAATTAGCACGCATTGTCTATTAATTTTAGACGGCTATAAGAGCTACAACTCTTTAGATTTTAGGTTATGCTATAAGAAGAATAAGATAATTACTATCTATATGCCCGCATATTTATTATACCTCCTATAGCCGCTAAATATAGGTTATTTTTTACCTATAAAGAAGGCGTATGGGGGCCAAGTTAGGGGTTAGGTGAGCTTAGTATAATATAATAGGCTTGTATAAATGCTTCTAAACCAAAGTTTGTAGATTACTACTATACAAGAATACTAAGCTAAGGAGAAGAAGAAGAGGAAAGGAGGCTCTAGGGGGTAATATACATAATATAGGCGGACTTTGGATATTGCGCCAAGCTAGCTATAGGGGACGGTGCCCTAGCACTATTATAGCATCTCCGCATAAATTTAAATATATAAATATAAAGTACTTCCTCTTAGACTAACTAACGGACCAGTTATATACTAATAGTATATAAATAATATACTTTTTAACTACCTTAACAACTTCTATACGGCCTATTTAGATAATATTATAATCTACTTTAAGAACAAGTTAGAATATAAGGAGTATGTCCGTAAAGTCCTATAATGGCTCTGTGAGGCTAGCCTTTAAGCCGATATTAAGAAGTTAGAGTTTAGTATTAAGTATATAAAATATTTAGGGTTTATTATTAGTATAGAAAAAATTAAGACTAACCCAGAAAAAATGGCTATAATTAATTAATAGGTACCCCTATGGACTATAAAGGGGATATAGTTATTTTTAGGGTTTTATAACTTCTACTAACGCTTTATTAAGGACTATAGTAAGATTATTAGGCCTTTTAATTACCTTACCTAAAAAGACTAGCCCTTTTACTTTAACGTTGTATATAAATAGGCCTTTAACAAGTTAAAGAAACGGCTAGTATCTATTTTATTACTTGCCTACTTTTATTTAGAATAACCCTTAATACTAAAAACGGATGCCTTAAATAATATAATAGCTGGCGTCTATTCCCAGAAGCAACTAAATAGAGAATAGTACCCTATTATATACTATTTAAAGACTATAATTGTTGGGAATATATCACGTGTGGTCACATATAGCCGCGGCACTAGCGTGGCGAGGAGCCTTAAGCTCCTCGCCCTCCCCTATTCCAATTAACAAGCTTTATTAACCAACATCACTGTAACCTACTTGAGTAGTTGTTATTGGTAAGTTACCCTATATAACCAACACTGATTAGTGGTTGAATATATAGTCAACTATAGAGCAGCTAGGTTTTCGAACAGAAGAGACAGTCTTATATAGGGGTGCTATATGCGCTCATATAGAATGGATCCCGGCGATACTGTACTATCTTAGACTTGCGGAAAACTAGTAATAGAAGTGTTACTAAGTACTAGGAGATACCAAGTTGCGTCTATTATACAGAACAACCGCGTTTATAAAGATTTAGTCGAGTACTTTAGGTCAGAAGTGTTACTAAACCTAGGGTCCTAAGTTAACGTCTAAAACGCGTTAAACGACGTCCAAAACGCGTTAAATAACATCTCGAATTGCCTACCTCTTAATAGCAAACCTATAAGATCCTATAAAACCGAAAATCCTACCTACCTTCAACGTACAACACCCCGTCAATTCTATACCTACTATGGCGTTAACCTACCCGAAGAAGTATAAGGAAGATATTAACCTAAAGACATAGAACAAAGCCATAATTAACCTTATAAACGCTAATAAATAAGACTTAAATGGATTTTTATTATACCATATAGCACATTATAAGGATAGTGAATACAACGATACCGCGCTATAGGAATGTATAAAGGAGAACTTTATTAGATAAATAAAGGAAATATAGGCCCCCGTAAACAAGGATATTGTACGGGACTTCCGTAACTTCCTTTAGGAGAATAGAGTATTTGTCCCTAAGGATAGGGGTACTATTAGAGACAATATTTAGGAGCAGGTTATTAACGTAAAAGAAAAACACGAATGGACTCTATAAGAGATTGAGCACTAACTACGCACTATAAGGAAGCTTAACTTATAATAAAATCTAAGTAATATACCTCTAGAGATAAACCTACCTCTACCTTTAACTCCTCTATATCCAATTTAACCCATAACCTTGATATCGGATACTACACCCTAATGAGAGCAGGCATAGGATCCTATTACTTCGCAATTTAACAACCTTTGGACTCTACCGACCAGACCTACGTCCCTACTACAGCCTATAATGCAACCCCCACCTCCTCCATTTTAATCTTAAATTGGAGGCAGTTTAAAATTGCTTATAGAGCTTGCGAAGCTCTATTCGGATCAGGAGAAGAAGTTTAGAGGGAAATTATATAATATTCTTAATTCGAAACTACGTATCTTCTACAACTGTTGCTAGAAGGTAGGAATAGAGTCTAATTAATACCACAATGCCTATTCCGTTATGCTTAAGGGTCGAGCTAGTACCTTCTATTATAATCATTTGGCAGGAAAAGGATATAATTTTAACCGCATAATATATAAGTTAAGATACCACTTTGAAATAGAAGAGAATAAGCAGCAGTATATATTAAAATAGAGAGAGACTACCTTTTTAAAGATTATTACTACAAACCCAGGTGTCCCTCGGCTTAATTGTCTTTAAAAGCTCTTTAATTAACTTTAGACGATTTAGCGTGGTTTATCCAAATCATATTAAGAGCATTTTAGCCTACGTGATTAAGTTATTAGCGTATGCTAAGGCGTTAAAGAATGCAATCTTGCTCTCTTTAATCCTACAAATACTTATAAAGGAGTGTGTGCTTAATTAAGATCCTCTATTAGCACCACTCTACGCTCTTAAGAAGTATAGCAATTTAACGCCCAACCCTAACCTACTTTAATCGACCCGACTGACTAACACGATTATAACTGGACTAATTAAACATATAGTGGCCGGGGTAAGGGATACGGCAGAGGGTATAATTAATGTTAACCATAAAGCAACTATAGAGGTCCTTATAGAGGTTTATCTTAAAACAATTAATAGAAGAAATGCTATATTTATAAGAAGCCAAATTGCTAGTTAACTAGGCACCCTCTTAATAGACAAAAGGAGGCATATAATAAGTTTTGCTAGAGCGCATAAAATATTAAAAATTATAAGGTTACTATAGCCTACTTCTAAAGCTTCCTGGTTTAATATAAAGGTGAAGAAGATCTTAAGGGTGAGGTTAACAAGGCCGAATAGCTTTTTATAGATATAAAAATTAAGGACTACTCTCCCAACTAATACTTCACTAAGTATGGTAAGGTAGATGGCATATAAACTATTACTATTCTTAATAACCAATCTACGCTCTATGCTATCACAAAGTTAGATATCTTTAATAAGCTAAAGGAGAGTTCCATATTCTCCTTTAATAATAGATACTCGGCGAACGTCTTCTATAGTATTATACCAGATACTAGAGCCGCAGGAGTATCTATAGCAGGAGAACCTTAAGTTCGAGCTCTTTAGCAGCTTAATAGCTCTATTTAGATTAACTATTTAACGGCAGGCCAACACACAATTCGTTTTGGCAAGGGTACTGCGATTTCTTTTAGCACAATTAGGGTCTAAACCCCTTTAGGGTGTATTACTTTTTATATTATTCCCACAAATACCCTATTTCTATTTTGCATTAGAGATATAGACAAATTAGGCGTTAAGCTTAATAACCTTAAGAATATACTTGTTTAGGGAGATAATTGGGTGCCTGTTATACGCAAGTAGGGTCACCCCTAGTTGCTCCTTTATTAACTAGAAAAGAGTGTTACTTAGAGCCATTTAACTAAGTTAGAGTTACGTTAACTACACTATTATTTTAGCCACCTATCCGTTTACCAATTGCTTAGGGTTCTTCAGCGGGCAGGCTATAAAGTTAAGGTTAAGGCAATTAAGCATCTTATAAAGTACTACTATTACTGCTAAATAAACCAGAAGTCCCCTGGCCAATTTAAGTTCACCCTTAAAGATAACTACAACTTTAACTTATGTATTATCATTAACGTTATATATCTTAGCGGTAAGCTAGTACTCTAAGTTATTAACTTCTTAACCTCCTTCTAAGCCGCACGCTTCTTAAAGGATATATTAGCTAGAAACGCATAGGATACCCTTTAATTATACTAGATTAATATCTACCTAGGACCTCCTAATTAAATCGTCT
>Ga0307507_10001384_pt1 | contig 54438 bp, 10 predicted proteins | sample 7_EM_MG_FD_207223 | JGI IMG/M metagenome (GOLD analysis project Ga0307507, IMG submission 207223) | Populus trichocarpa ectomycorrhiza microbial communities from riparian zone in the Pacific Northwest, United States - 7_EM | ecosystem: Host-associated > Plants > Roots > Unclassified | place... | reverse complement strand
TGCTAAGTAGGTTAATTGCGTGTTAAGAAATATATAGTTAGCTTTTAAAGTTGTTAAGTTAGTTAATTGCATATCAAGTTAGTCAAATTGCGTGTTAAGTTAGTTAATTGTATATTAAGTTAGTCGAATTGCGTGTTAAGTTGGTTAATTGCATGTTAAGTTAGTTAAATTGCGTATTAAGTTAGTTAAATTGCGTGTTAAGTTGGTTAATTATATGTTAAGTTAGTTAAATTGCGTATTAAGTTGGTTAATTATATGTTAAGTTAGTTAAATTGCGTGTTAAGTTAGTTAATTGCGTGTTAAGTTGGTTAATTGCGTGTCGAGTTGGTTAAATTATATGTCAATTACGCGAAACGCGAAAATTAAAGTCTACTTAAATCTCATCCTGCGAATATTTTCCTAATGTAGCGTTAGTAACCTCTCCTATTCTTATTTTAGTAGGGAGTAAGCCTATTATAAAATCTATTATTAATTCTAATATTGGTTTTTACGGAATAGGAAGCACTAATAACTTACTATAGGGGTAATGCCTAGATATCTATACTCTTTAGCACGTATTATATCTTAATATATAGTCCTTGGCTTCTTTAGACATTCTATCCTAAAAGTATTTCCTTTAAACGGCCTTAAGGGTTCTATTAGCACCGTAGTAACCCCTAAGAGGGTTATTATAGAAGACCTTTAGAATTTTATCTTAAACCGCTTGGTCCTTTAGGATATATATAGCACCCTTAAAGCATAATAGACCCTTTTAGTCTTGCTACTATAGCTTCTTAGTAACTCTGGCTAAGTTAGTCTCTACTATATCTTTCTACCTCTCCCTAGTAATAAAGGCGTCCCTTTATTACACTTAAAGAAAAAGATCTAGAAAGGTTTTATATAGATTACTTATTTCTATTTCGCCCGCCGCTATTATAGACCCTAGGTATAGCATAAGACGTTTTAAACTATTAATGCTAGTAGATTCTCCTACTATTGTATAGTATACTACGCTGCGGATAGGCATCTCGCCTATCCCCTCTAGATCCGGAAACTCGCAGCTAATGCGCCGTTAAGTTAAAGGTGCTATAACACCTCTAGTATATTCCATAGAATTCTCGCTAATTCTAAGGTACGCTAACTTTGTGATATCTGCTTAGTCTATAACCTAGTCTATAACTATATCCTACAGCTCTATTATTATAGTGCTTTGTAGCTGTATTACTAGGACCTTTACCATACTACGGAATTCTATAGTTTTAGGGAAAGATTCTTCTTTCTTTTTAAGTAAATTTTATAATATAGGAATTATTTCCCCTATACTGTTCTAGATTCTCCTAGTCTTATAATCTAGATATCTTAACAATCTATTAGCGGGATTTGTCTTTTCTAGGCGGTATATAATTTTAAAGTTGTACTGTAATAGTACCTCCGCCTATCTAGCTTATTAATCGCTTAACACCTTTATAGTTATAAAGTATTCTAGGTTATTATGGTCTGTAAGGACTTTAATAGGATAATTGCTTCCTATATAATAATATCACCAGTGCTTTATTACTGCGACTATCGCGAGTAGCTCCTAGTTATGTGTTATATAACGCTACTCTATAGGGGTTATTTTCTCTAACTAAAATACTATAGGATGCCATTCTCTGTCTTTTAATTAAGATATAATTACCCCTAGGGTAAAGCCGGATGCATCCGTTTTAAGGTATATATATAGCTCCTAGTAGAAGTGTATTAGAATAGGCGCCGACGTAAACAAATCCTTTAACTGGTCCATAGCCTACTTAGTAGCTTTTCTAAATATAAAGGGTCCTAACTTCTTACCATCCTTAGATCCCTTTAGTAGATTAATAATTAGAAGCATTACTTATAAGTAATAAACAATAAACCTTTAGTAGAAGTTTACTATATTTATAAAAACCTATACTTCCCTAAATATTATGGGGTATAGCCATTCCCTAATAACATCTACCCGGCTTTTCTCTATTAATACTCCGTTAACGCTAATAATAAAGCCCAGAAAATTAATACTAGTAATATAAAATAAGCATTTTTTTTAGGTTTATATAGAGCTTATATTCCTACAGTCTTTCTAGTACTATTTATATATAATACATATATGCTTTATAGTTATTAAAGCAGACTATAATGTCATTAAGGTAGACTATATATATTATATCTAACAGGCCTAATAATGCCTTATTAATATAGGCCTAAAATGTCGCCGGTGCGTTAGTAAGCCCAAATAATATTACTAAGTACTTAAAGTGGCCGTACTATATTTAGAACGCCGTTTTCTACTTATTGCCGGCTTTAATCCGGATTTAATAGTATATATCTTTTAGGTTCAATTTTATAAATATCTTTATGCCCAATAGCCTATTAATAAGCTCCCCTATTAAGGGTAGCGGGTAGCAATTCTTTATAGTAATCTTATTTAGCGCCTAATAGTTAATATAAAGGCGAAGGGTCTTGTCCTTCTTAGGTATAAATATAATTAGTACCCCTGTCCAGCTTATAGAAGGCTAAATTTATCCTCTTTAAAGATTGTCTACTATATACTAACGTAATACTGCTAGCTTGTTTTCTAATAGGTTGTATAGTGGTTTAAAAGGAGGTTTCTTATCTCTTATATCTATTTTATACTCCATCAATATAGGGTTAGGCAAGGTATACGCAGCTTCCTTATTAGCAACATCCTTTAGGTCTATATATTCCTATAGAATCTCTAATTCCTTAACTGTGTATAGCCGGACATTTAAAAATAAATACTCCGTGTCCCCACTTTTGGGGTTAAGAGTAGCATATATAGTATATACCCACCCTTCTTCTTACACATAGCTTAAGAAAGTCTCTTAATCTTTAACTATAATGCGCGGTTAAGACTTCCGGTGTTAATATAAGGCGGAAGGCTAATTAATATCTGGATTAACTTAGCGAAGCCATAGGTATCCTAAAACAAGGTTATACCCCTTAATTTCTGCGGCATAAAAGCGCATCTTCTACGTGTCCTATAGACCATTACGGTCTTAGCTGGCCACAGAAAAAGTTTATTCCCTATAGTATAGAATCTAGTGGCCTCTAATACTTTAAACAGTGCGCACCTATAAGCCACTAAGGTCCAAATCCAATTCTTTTACCAGTAATTAAGAAATAAACCCTATAGTTACACCGCTATCTATAAGGCAGTCTTATGTTACCTATTTGTTATTAACTTAAATAAAGACAGGAATAACTATGCGGTAGCTTACTCCCTCCTTCTCTTACTAGCCTAGTATAAGGGAGTAAAGATCTACTAGGCTCTCTCTTTTCCTAATTAAACATCCTCTTGCTTCTTCTACTAGCAAAAGCGCTATATATAGCCTTTCTTACCGCAGTAATAATAGCTATATAACTCTTAGTTCTACGGTTTCTGCCTATTATTATTCTAGGGTTAACCAGCGTTGCTCTAGGGTTATAAAGCCTACTTATATTATCCTTCCGCAGAGTGGTTAGGTTAGAATCTACCCCTTTTATTAAAGCTAGGTCTAGTTCTACGCTCTTTATCGTTAGTGTCTCGTTCCTTTCACTTCCCTAAATAGTCTTTTTTAGCGTTCTTAATCCAAATAGCTTTAGAGATAAGCTTTTCTTAAAAGGTAGGAATTTCGCCCTTCTCCTATATGGCCTATTAAATCTTAGGTTATAACTTGGCAAGTAGCTAGTAAAGTTATATAGCGTTATCCCATAGGTCCAAGTAGGGTATATTGTCTTTTAGTTCTTCCAAGTAGTTTATAAACTAGACTATACTCTGGCCTTCTTGCTGTTTGGCATTATAGTATCACTAGTTGTAATCTATCCCTTAATTAGTAGGGTCTTAGATCTAATTAACCAACTAGGACTTAAGTTCGCTAAATTTAAGGGGTATAGTAAGTTTCTTCTTATAGCGTATCTATAAACTCTTAACAGTGCCACATAGGAAGGTAGAAGCAATTAGTGTCTAATTATACTTATTAGAGTAACGTTTCGGGTCCAGCCAAAACTTAGTTTCGCATTAACGGATAAAACAATTGTAGTTCTAGAGACTATTACTATTATACTCATTAGGTTCTTTTATACGGAATTTGGGTTTTTCTAACGTTATAGCGTAGTGTGGCATTACCCCTTTAAGTCCGCTTTGTGTCTAGGGTATCTATACTTCTCCCAATTATCCTTACAATTGTCCTTAGTAGTATTAATATGCTTATCTTAATTATATCTCTAACTCTTTTATCTTTTATAAGGTCTCGCGTAGCGACCGCTCCAATAACTCCCCAGCGGTAATCGTTTTTAAGTGTCTTAGAAGGTTAGACAGACTAGCTGTGGCTTCCTAGTCTACTCTTTTATAAGTAGAGGGGATACGCTCCTCCGGGGAGACTCTGTCAGCCTCTTATAGTAAGGGCGTTATTTTAGGGGGTAAGGAGGTATGGCCCATTATTATTAATTAATAGCCGTATATTCCTTCCATAAAGGATTGTAAGCGATTAGAATTATAAGAGGCCAGTTTAACCGGAATGTATAATTATCTAATTAACAGTATAGAATGAGAGTCTTAGGTAAGTAGAAGGTAAGTTAAAGGTAGAACGAGCTTTATATATTAAAGGACAAATGCTTTCTAAACTCTTCTATTTAAAGACTAATTACTAGTTCTTCTCTAGAGGAGAACCAGCTCCCTATATAATCCTTCTAAAACACTAGTAAAACCCTTTACCCCTTATCTATCTAACTATATCTCCTCTAGGACATTAGTGGGACATTAGTAAAACCTTTATCTGTCTTATCTAATATATACCTTTTAGGAGCGCCCGTTACAAATATAGGGTCCATTCTAATTTAGTAGAAAGCTTGGCGGACATTAAGCTTTATAAAGATTTTAGCCTAGCTTAGATATACTAGGGTCTCGTTAATTAGGGGGAGAGGGTAATAATCTTTCTAAGTAATAGCGTTTAGTTTTTAATGGTCAATACAGAAGCGGAGGCCTTTATTAGGTTTCTTTATAAATAAAATAGGGAAAGTAAAAGGAGCCTAGCTTGGTTTAATAAACCCTTTATAAAGGTTGTTAATTAAGTACTGTTTTATAGCTTTTAGTTCTTCCATAGTTTGCTAGTAAAGGGGGCTATAGCCTAAAGAGTTATCGGCCTCTGGCTAAATCTTATAATTATAGGTTTAGTAGGGAGGCAGTATATCTAAAGCTGCTTTTAAGAATGCGTCTCTATGGTTTAAGAGGTAAGTAGGGAGAAGGCGCTTAACTAGTTCTTTATTAGTTTCCTCTACTAGCCCTTCTTCCTTCTTATTAATAATCTAGTTATAAAGACTTTATTATCCTTCCGGTATATATTAAAGTGAAAACCTATAGCACTAATTACCGTAATGTCTATTATAGGGGTATTGTGTAGTAGTAGGGGTATCCATAGCCTTAGGGGCTTTTAGTATATTGGTGTTGTCCTTACTCCTTTTAACTCTTGCTATATCTTCTAAAGGTTATCTTTTATATCCTATTAGTACGTCCTCTTCCACATTAGCCGGATCTCCGCAATTTGGAAGTTGTCTATATTACTGCCCGTTCCACTTCTGTAAGTAGAGTCCTTCTCAACTATAGTGCTTTAGGAGAGTATTATTATTGGTACAGAATTCCTACTAGCCTTGCGGCAGGCATCTTCTTAGGTAAAGGCTAGGTTATAGTCTCTAATATCCTATTAATAAACAGGGTCAGCCTTTACGGCTAATATCTTATAGTTGGTCCGAATTTCTCTAATAAAGGAGGGTGATTTCAGTCTATTCTCCGGCTAGATAAACTGTCTTTATTGTATATTTAACTAAATATCAAAGTAGGACATCCATTTTTGGCTAAGGATTATATTGTGGGACCCTAGGTCTAGGATGCAGAAGGGGATACCAAACTAGCGTTGTCTATTAATAGCGATATATAGTTTTAAGATATGGGTAACCGGCTTACTAGCTTAGCCGTTATAGCCTTTTACTTAAACAGGCTTCTCTAGTTAGGTAGCATTTATATTTAAGAACTTAGCAATGTTATTTATATAAGCAGTATTTATAAAGGCAAAGCTATTCGCTCTAGTATTAATAAGGGTATTTATATTAACTCTATATCCATTTTAAGATACTGTATATAGAACTATAAAGTGTTTTCTACCTATTAGCTAACTTAGATTAATCTCTTTAAGATTAATAGAATACCCTAGGGAGGAGTCTTTCCTTAGGGTTCTTCTTTTCCTAACTTATTAGACATTTCTCCTTCCTCTATCTCTTTAATATTACTTATATCCTTTAGCTCTGGGCAGGATATAATAAAGTAACTATATAGGAGTTAAAGGTATAGAGGCTAACCTAGGCAAGAGGAACCTAAGCCGTAGCATAGTTAACGCTATAGGGGGTAAACACTTAAGGGCTCTAAGAAGGCCTAATAAAGGTAGAAAATATAATAGCAATACTTTTAAGAATAGAAATAATAGGACTAAAAGATTGGCTCTACTGGGTAGGCGTCCTAGTAGGTAACCTAAGATATAAATATGGCTAGCTAAGACAGACACTAAAATATATAATACTGTTATGCCCCTAACGCACTAACTAAGAAGTAATACTCTTAGTAGCTGGTATAGAGAACTATAATATACTACTCTTAATATAAAAAGGTCTTAGAGCGGTTACCTAGTGGCTTATTAGCCAAAATATACTAAACTAGTTTTATGTTGCAAAGGAAATGGTAATAGAAGGCAAAGGGGCGAGTAATAGGCGCCCCCTAATAACTCTATAGTAGTAGAGTAAAGTTTATAATACTAGCGCGTTTATAGGCTTATTACGGCAGCAGTGGTTCCTAAGGAGGTTAAAAAGTAAGGTAGTAGAGTACTATAGGCGACTTGTAGGCGCTTTTTAGGCGCTAATAGGCGAGTCCTAAAAGGCGGGGAGATAGATTACGGGGTTTTCTTATATAGAGTTTTCTCCCTATATATATATAAGGAGTAGTCCGGGTGGGCCTAATAGGGATCCAAATCGGACGTTAAGCAATGAATTATTATTATTATAAGGACATTAATAATAAAATATAGTATAGGGTTAAGTAGATAGGCTATAATAAAACTACCTAAAAGCTACTAGATAACCTAAAAAACGCTATAAAAAAGGTATAGGTGTAAGGCTATTGCCTAGGTGTATAGTAGGGAGTAGGTAAGCCGAGTATAAGTCACAAGGAGAGTTGATGGAAGAGGACGATATGGTAAAGAGTAGGTATGGCAATACCTTATACGGAGAGAGACGAACCAATAAGAAGGGAAGGGCTGTAAGCCTAAGGGAGCTTTTAAGGAGGTGCCAAGGGCTAGCCGAAGGCTAGCCTTGGCAGCCGCTAAAAGATCCCTTACAATAGGAGTATTAGAAGAAATTAAGTTAGGTAGTATTAATAAAGAAGGATTACTAAAGAATAAGTCACCAAAGGGGGACTTAAGAGGAGTAACTACTATATTACTTAGAGTTATTTCCACCCTTAGTAGAAACAAATCCTTTTTTTATCTTCTTCTATTTTATAAAGACCCCATTTAGTAAGACAAAGTTCTTTTAAATAAACCTTCTTATAACCTTTTTAAGACGAACTAACTAAGTAGAGGCGTTTATTTAATCCTTTAAAGCTTTTTGTTTATAAATAGAGGTAGTAAGGTAAATAGAGGTAGCTTTTAATTCCGTTATATAAGCACGGCGCAGTTCTTTAAGGGCAGCTAATAGTTTACTATTAAGCTTTTTAGTAGCGGATTAAATCCAAAATCCTATAACAAATTAGATAGGGTACTAGACGCCTATAAAGAATAATAAAACGTATATACTTAGCATTAGAGACAGATTAAACATCGCAGGATAACCGTATATTTAATTTTATATACTTAGCATAAGAGGAGGGCTGGCGACTAGAGGGAGCCGTAATTATAATATATACTAGCCTCTTTTCCGCATAATAAGAATAGGACGGTATAATTTTACCTAGTAAAAGAATTATTGAAATTACGCGTGTATAATAATCTAACGTAGAGGATCTAATAGGAGGTATTAGAAATAATAAAGGTCACTAAATTAAGAACGGGAATACTATACCTTTAGTAAATAACTTAGAGATATAAGATATCTTTAAGGACAAAGATAAAGAGGAGGATAATGTTATGGACCTTATATTAGCAGTAGTATAGCTACTAAAAGAGAATATAAATGGACTAGTAGTAGAAGAGTAGGAGGCGTTAGAACTAGTTAAACTATGGGATAAAGGGTAACTAAGTCACGTAATAGATTATATTACTGTTTTGGTATATAGGATCTATGGGATCTATAAGGAATATTATATACTAAATATACCTTACGTACCTTACGTACTTAGAGTTTCTTAGGCGCAGTATTATATATTTAAAGGACCATAGTCCTTACCTAGATAGTTCCTTTCTTTAGAGTTAATCTATTGGGCAACTACTCCACTAGTTATTATTACATTGTTAACTTCTTGTTTACCTATATACCTAGCCTATTAGTGAGTTTACTGTAGTATTTCCTACAGGGCTTCGTTATATATAGCGCTCTATAACTATTATAGTATCTACTAATTTTATAGCTAGTTTTACTACTATATCTAGCTCTACTACTATATCTAATTTATTAAAAGCGTTAATACTATTAGTAATAAATCTTATTAAATAGAATTGGCTAGTAATTATAAAACTATAGTATAAGCCTTTTATTGCTACCGTTATTAAGGGGGAAAAGCTTAATTTATCTATACTATAAGAGTTACCTTAATAGTGCTTATAGCTGTCTAAAAATGCCTTTATATCTCTTTTATCCTCCTTATCCTATAGGTACTTACTATACTTAATCTTTAATAGTAAGGACAAATCTAGTATATTAACTATAGCTTTCTTTTATTCTATTACCTCTAACTAGTATATTAAATAATAAAATAGTATTAGGTAATACTTTAAGTCGAATTTAGGATAGTATATAGTACTATATTTTTTTTCTTATAGTACTATTAAAGGCAGTAATAGCGTTTAAGCAGCGTATATAGATGCTTGATTATAGCTTCTGCACATTTATACTATTTAGCAGCCTCTTTCTATATTTTAGTAGTAGTTAACGTTTTCTTTTTACTAGTAGCTTCCTTTATTATATCTTTATAATCCTTACTAGAGGACTCTACCTCTTTATTAGCTGCTACTTTAATTAAAATACCTCTTACTTAAAGCGCCGCCTTAATAGCCTTAGTAAAATTAGCGTCTTTAATATTAGTAGACGCGTTAATAGGTGCAGTGGCGGCCTTATATTTAAATGTAAGATCAACCCTCTATACCCTCCTTACGTACTTTAACTATATCTTTATTATTCCCTCTACTTTACACTATTTATCTATATTATTTACCTCTTTAAGTATTATAGAATCCTTTAAATTTAATAATATAATAATAGTAGTTAATTAATTAAGCTAGAAAGAATAAAGACCGTAATATTTGTTAGCTTAATATATATTTTAGGCAATAAACTCTTAGCATTTAAAGGCTCTAAATAAGATAGCTAGAATATTACTAAATATCTTTATAGTATTAGCGTATATAATTATATTTAGAAGAAAGGTTTAAATATCTTTAGGCTATTCTATAACAATAAAAGGCGTTAGTATAGGTAGTATAGGTTTAATAGTAAGGTCTACCTCTTTAGGCTCTTTAGAAGCGTTCTTTATAGTATTCTTAAGTGCTTTAGCTCTCCTCCTATGCATTATAGCGCTAACTAAAATAGGAAATAATATAGGCTTTAAAATAGCTTTAAAAAAAGGCGACAGCGATATATTGGCATGGAGGCTAGGCAGTAGTATGCGCGAGTATAGAAAAAGGGTTTAAACAGGTGAGGATTCGGCAAATTTCTGTTTTTGATCATGGTTTCTGACATTTGATCGTCTTTTTCCGAAGCGACTTTAGCAGGCCCATGCTTTGATCTAACCGCGCTTGTCCCAAACACCCTCTACCTTCCTATCTTCCCAAACTCTCAACATCCGCACAACATTTTAGTAAACGTCGCCCAATTCATTAATCGCCTTTAAAGAAAAGAAGAAAATACTATGCCAGATCTTTCACCATCTTTTGTGGCATCTATCGCGCGGGCTCTCAATTCGGCCCAGGTGCCTTGCGTCCTCTGGGGCCAGTATCTCCTCAATATCCACGGCGTCCCATCGATCATAGACGTAAGTGCCCCTTCATCACAGAAGTTCCAGACCATAACTAACACCTGCTCAAGTCTATCGATTTTGTCATTCCGGACGACCGTCTGCACGTCAGCATCAAGACACTCTTCAAAATCGGGACCCTGTCTCCCTGTTTGCGGGGCGGACTCTGCCCATCGAGTCCACAGCAACGATATTCACCGCCACCAGCCTTCCATATTCATATCGACGACTCGGAAGTCACGGTGAACCTGTATCCCCAATCCGAGACGCTGTGGTTCCTACCACCACTTGACGGATTCCTCTCATCGCCTCAGGAAGCCGAGCTTCCCTCATATCTTGTGCTGGCATCCGACCAGACCATTCTCCCACAGAGACGACCAGGTCGCGGATCGGGCGTGCTCTCCTCTACCGAGTACCCTGTGCTTCTCCCCCGTGCTCTTGTCTTGTTAGAAGCGTTTCTGCGGCTGTACGCACGTGACGTCGGGACGCGTATCGGTAGCTTTGCAATGGCTATGATTGGGTACATGGAGGAGTATGTCGACGACGATGGATTGCTAGACGGAGACCATCTTTCGGAGCCGCTCAGAACGTTTTACAGGGAGCTGAGGGAGGGGGAGAAGCCAGTTGGTCAATGGACAGATGAGTTGAAGGTTGCTCTTAGAAGAGATAATGAATCTTGCAGAATTACAAATAACAGCACACCATAGCTTTGCAATCACGCACTCAGAGATGGGACCCCGAGTATACTAGATAGTATATTCAAAGATACCCGAGTTCGAACGACTGCGCCTCAACTCAACCTCTTCTCATAATAATGATAGTATTATCCTCACGCTCTCTTCCGAACAATCCTTGGAAAACTTCCGATCAATCCGAGAGGCGCGTAAATCCAGCGAAACTGCTTTCTTCGATCGTCGTCCCCGAATCGCAGATCGGGCCTCCACCCGTCTAACTCCGATCCGCCTTCGTCGATGTGAACTTGCTGCTGAAGCCTTACAAACATATCCAATCCTCCAGGACCAATCATTCATTCTACATTCCCCCCCCCCGGGGGTAAAACTCCATCGACAAAGAGGATATCTGTAAGCTTGCAGTGTGGGAGAATTTAATGAGCGACTTAATTCTAAATCTATGGAAATCAAGTAAACTAAATACATAAAAGTAGACCCCGAACTCCGAAGTCTATGACTCAATATTTGACCATATCCGAGACATACGAGGGTAGGGTCGATCCTGTCTCGGAGCCTCTCAGGTGATACTAAAACACTTACTTGGTGGGGGTGTATTTTGTAATATACCGCTCTGCAAAGAGGGGGAGTGCTGGATACGATTTCATTTAAACGATGTAGATTACTAATAAATTTATATGCAAAGGTATATAATACTATGCTGTGCTAGCCAAGCGAGACCCCCTTGCTAGTGCCTGGCAATGTCTTAGCGGACAAAGGGATATTCTTCCTCGCTTATTAAATAGATAATATTATTATTAAAGTGTTTTCCTAATATATTATTATTTCGTTTCTAGAACGTTGCTAGTATATTTATAAGTCCAAATTATATAACTAATAGCTTATATAGCCCTTCCTTTAACCTAAAGGCTACCTTTTATTTATTACCTTCCTTAATCCTCATCTAATAGTATGCCTATCTTAAGTCTATCTTTATAAAGATTTATATATTACTAATCCTATCCTAGATTTCGCTAATTAAGGGTAAAAGATACCTATCCTTCCTTATAATGCTATTTAACTATCTATAGTTAATATATAATCTAAGTTTTCCGTTTTTCTTTAGTATAAATAGTACTAGATATCCCGCTAATAACTACAATAGTCTAATATATCCCTTTTATAAGTTTTTCTAGATAAACTCCTTAAATGCTTTTAACTCGTCTTCTGTTAGCTTATAAATTAGAAAGAACTTTAGGCTTATTCCTAGTTCTAATTCTATCTTATAGTTCTATACTATATACTCTAACAGCTTCTTACTTTTTAGGCTTTATAGTTTCTTACCGTACTTATAGTGTCTCTTTAGTATATAACTTAGGCTCTACTTAGTCTCTTTATACATTGCTCCAACTTAGTACTATGCTATCTTAATAGTTTATCGCACCCTATAGCGTTAAGTATCTTTAATATTAACCTAACCTATAACCCAATCAATCTTTAAATTGTATTTCTATAACTAAAGCATTCCTAATATCGCCTTATCCTTTCTCAATAGTAGAATATTAAAAAACATTTTAATTTATCTTCTTTTAATAGTTATCTAAATAGGTCCTATTTTAAGATTAATAATACCTCCTCTATAGGCTATTAGACCTCCTAAAATTGTTACTAGTAGGTATAAGTACTCCTTCTATCTATAAGGTAGTCCTATCCTTTTTACTACTATTAGTAATATATAGTTCTTTATTACTCTATTATCTATTAGTGCTTTAAACTTTAATCTTACTAATCTACTTATAGATTTAGGTGTTGTCTTTAAATTCCTTTAAGGATCTAAGGCTCTACCACTAGCTCCCTTTAGTTCTATAGGCCTCCCTTTTTCCTAACTCCTGACTTAATTCTATCTATACTTAGTCTACCTTTAGCTAATACTTAGTTCGTTTCTTTTCCTCTATATACCATAGATATATATTCTTTAGGCATTTCCACCACTATTATCTATCTAGGTATTCTTCCGTAAGAAATCTTTCTAATTAAATTATTAAGTTATCTAACTTCTAAACTTCTACTAGATGCTAGCTATATATATACTTAGTATCTCTATACTTTCTTTTATCTAGTGCCCAATACATTCTAGTTAGGTATTTACGTTTTTTTAAATACCCTATATATACTGCATATATTATCTATATATGTAATCTATAATAATATATAATGCGCTAGATGTCTTAGGTTAACTTATAGCTTATCTTTATCTTTAAGTTTAAACTTCTATTACGTTAATTTAAATATTACCGCTTTATTTACTAGTACTAATACTTACATTATTTCTCTTTAGTCTTCGGTCTAATTCTCTAGATCCTTTAAGGTTATTGTATAATTACAGCACCTGTCGTACCAACCACTTGTATGCTGACTAATTAAGGGGGAGGCGCGTCAGTATATAGACTACGTAGTCTACCTTAATAGAATCGACAGTCACCACCATCCCAAAGAGCATACAATACTATACGTATTTCGTGCCCCGGGATATAACTCACTTGTATCATTAAGTTGATACAAACACTGATTAGTAAGCGCGCACAGATTAGCAATCACTCGACACCTCCTACTAAGCGATATACGACAGCGACCACCCGTTTAGACTCCTAGTACGACCTGCTAGAAGGTCGGAAGTTGGGGATTGCGGACCTATTACCAACTCTATATACTTATTCAAGTCTTAGTATGGTTTACCAGAAGTTTATAGACGCGAATACAGACCTTTACGGAACCCCCTACCCTCCTACAAACCACTACGGACCTATCAATCGATTTTATAGACCGTTACAAGACCTCCTCCACCCGCTACAAGCTACTGCCACCTACTACAGCTTATACAGACATACTACGCTATATAATATGGCAGATATAACTAAGCAAATTAGTAAGGGTTAAAAGAAGTGGAGTCAAGGAGTTAACCTTACGTCTATGGACGGCGTCAATGACTATATTAATTTTAAAATCCTTGAATACGGACACTATAAGCTCCTAAATAACAACCTATGAGAGTAATACAAGGAAGACTTTGCGGACTTTACGGAAGCTATTCTTAAGGCTTATAACCCTACTGCTATCCGTAACCTACGAACCCTTTTACGTCACCAAGGTGTATGGGTTGAAAAGGATAAATAAGTTACTGTTACACGGTCCTTATACAACACAATACAGGAGGAGGACCAAATAGAATGGACTAAAGAGGAGATCCTAGACTAGGTTAAAGTCACTAATAAACTCTTTGCTTCTCCTAAACTTAATAGCATCGCTGGCCTTATACCTGACCTACTTAACCAAACTCGTCCTATAAACCCAAGCAATTTCGGAATTAATTTTACGGGCTAAAGTACACCTAGTACTTAAGTTACGGACCTCAATACCCCTGTAACCCAAATTACGGACCGTAATACCCCTAAAAATTAAATTACGGACTAAACCCCTTCCGTTATTTAAGTCACAGATCCGTAAACCACTTAAGTAAAGACCTACGGCAAGGAGCTAGCTAACCTAGCTAAGCTCTACACCAACGAATCTAAGTATAGCGGTAAAAACGACAACTTTAACTTTAAACTAACTATCTTTACGGACCTCTGTTAGAAGGCTGATATTCCTAAATAGGAGTTTAGCCAAGCCTACTCTACCATGCTGCGCGGCCTAGCCCTTAACCACTACTATACTAACCTTAAGAGCAACCCCCTTGGTGTCCCCTTTAATAAGCTATATAAAGCTACACGCAACTACTTTAAAGGGCCAGAATACAAGCGTAATATCCTTACACAATGGAATACAATTAGGTTATAGACCGTAATTAATAAGAACACTGAAAAATCGACTATAGAGTGCCTGTAAATTTTTATTAAAGACCTTTGGCACCTATAGCACGGCCTCAATACTAAGCTTTAAACAGACGACTTCCTATATAACAAACTTATTATAGCCTGCTAGGAAGTGGAACCCTACAAATACGCCTGTTATAAGCCTACAGATACCTTAACTGGCCTCATTAACAATTTACGGTTCTCTATTATAACATATGAAGTTTTAAACCCTCTAGATAGTACTTAAGCCTTTATTACGGACCTATAAAACCTATAAACTGACTTAAATGCCTACTTTACGGACCGCCGCTACCGCTAGCAGTACCCGTACCGACTAAGCCCCACCTGTAACCCCCGCAGCAACTCCCGTACGAAAGCATACCCCCATAGACGAACCAGCTAGAAGTACTTTATATGCGGCAAGGAAGGATATTGGTCTATAAGGCATACCTAGGAAGAACGTAACAAGTCCAAAAAGAGATTTGATAGCCGGATTAACCAGTTTATTTTAGACTATAAAGGAGAGAAAGAAGAGGAGGTTCTTAATAAGTTAATAGAAGCCCTTATAATTGACTTTGACTTAGATACCTAGGAATAGGAGACCTCAGAGACGTTCCTAACTACTTTTAGACCTTTTACGGACAGCCAAGCCTTTAATATTACGACCGTATTAGCCGACCGCTCCTTTATACACTCAATTGCACCTAAAAACCAGCCCGCAAGCATACCCATTAAACCCGTTATAGATATTATGGACCGCGAACAGGACCTATTTGCATATATTACTACAGAACGCTACACCCCTAAAGAATTTTATGGCGTTATAATCGACATAGGTGTCTCTAAAAAGTCTACTATAGGTTACGGACAATACCTTGCATATAAGACCACCACAAGTAATAATATGGACATCGATACTATGCAAACTGGGGCCGTAAATATCTAATTCGGCATTGGCTCAACCGCATTAATTAGATTAGTTAAAGTTAAGACTCTAATTAGCCTAGTTGATTTTTATATAGTAAAAGCGGACACCCCTTTCCTACTTTACCTTGCGGACATAGACAGGCTACAGGTTTACTATAACAATATTATAGACACCCTAATTGGCCCTGTAACTGCCCTAGGAAGCAAGCATGTTACCCTACTAATTGTATAACAATTCGGACACCCGTTCCTCATATAGGGAGAGACTTTACGGACCTATATTTAGGAATCTTTTAACTACAACCTATACTACCTTACCAGTACTGAGATCCACCGCCTACACCGCCGCTTCGGCCACCCGTCAGCTAAAAAACTATATAGAGTCCTTGAACGCTCTGGACACGACGACGTTAATAGGAAGGCAATTAACCACCTGACCAAATACTGCTCTTTTTACCAGAAATACGGACGTTCCCTAGGCCAATTTAAGTTCACCCTTTACGAGGACCTTAACTTTAACCACTTAGTATATATGGATATTATGTACATCAACGGCAGTCTAGTATTATATATAATTAACGAGGCAACCCGCTATTAAGCCGCCCGTTAGTTACAAAATATATCCGTAAAATATACTTGGGATATTTTACGGACCTGCTAGATTAACACATACCTTAAACCTCCTAAGTATATTACCTATAACACCGGCAGGAACTTTATTAGTAAGGAATTCCAACAGTATGCTATAGCCATGGCTATTTCAACAAAAGCCGTTCCAGTTAAGGCGTACTAGTCTATTAGGCTTGTTAAGCGAGCTTACCTAGCTCTACAGAGAGCTTACTAGATCATTACAGACGAGTGTAAGAATATCTAAAAGGAACTAGCTTTACAGATGGCTGTAAAAGCCGTAAACGACACCGCTAGCCCTAATGGACTGGTACCTACCCTTTTAGTTTACGGAGCCTACCCAAGAATAAGTAAACTGGACCCTCCTGCCCTGTCTGTTACGGATTGAGCAGCTGCAATACAGAAGGCAATGGCCGAAATAGTTAAATTACGGGCCAAACAAACTATTAATAACGCTATGCACTACTGTAACGGACCTAATACGACCTTAGTACACAACCTCCCGCTTAATTCTGAAGTCCTTATATGGCGTAAAAGCGGTAATTAGACTAGACCTTACCGTCTACTAGCCGTAGAAGACGAGACCTACTATATACAGCTCCCTAGTGGACCGACAAGCTTTAGAAGCACGTCTGTAAAACCCTATTTTCGGTCTAAAAACACCTATAACGTTAAGCTAGACGAACCAGAAGCACCCACTAAATTAGGTAAACTAGAAACACCCACTAAATTAAATAAACTGGAAGCACCCTTGCCTACCCTAGAGGTCCCCTAGAAACCTACTAAACCTACTAAACCTGCCGTAAAGCGTGGCCGAGGACGCCCCTATAAGAACTTTATAATGGAGAATTACCTAACCTCCGCAGGTATATCCGCAAGGCAATCTCCGCCTGCGGATATATTAGTTCTAGTACAGGAAACCTCTTTTACGGACTTATAACGCAAAGAGATTAATAGACTACTTAAAAAGGGCGTCTTTGCGGTTATAACGGAGAGAGACGTTCCGCAAGGCGTCCATATATTTAACTCACGCTTTATTAACAAAATTAAGCACCCTAGTACTAATAAAGCCTTTAAAAAGTTAAGGCTTATTATATAAGCTTATAACAACTAGGGAAAGGACTTAGTCCTTATATAATTGCCTATAATCCAACAAGTCAGCCAACGGATTATACTTATACTTACGCCTAGCCTATAGCAAAGCAAACCCGTAGCTCTTTACCTACAGGATATCTTATAAGCCTACGTATAATCTAATACCTACCTAAGTAGGGACATCTTTATACAACCACCGCTGGAGCTTAATTTGCAACCAGGAACAATTTTACAGGTTATAAAACCACTCTACGAAGTGCCAGAAGCTGGAAACCATTGGTTTAAGATATACCACTAGCACCACGTCTGTAAACTTAAGATAGAGCAGTTAACCTATAACCCTTGCCTCCTATACACCCTATTAAACAGCCTTGGTATTGTTGGACTCCAAATAAATAATACCCTCTTCTTAGCAGACCAGATATTTGTAGACGCTAAAGAGACTAAACTGCAAGAAACTAAGTTCCTAGCAAAGCCGTAAGAGCAGTTAACTAAGCAGACTCCAATTAAGTTTAACGGAGGCTTAATTATATAAAAGGGCAACTTAATCCAGCTAACCTAGAAACGCCAAGCTCAAAACCTAAAGCTTATTATAGTAAAACCTACGGACCTTACTAGTTCCCGCGGAGAGACCTATAAGACCGTAAATACAAAGGACTAATACGCTATATAGCGTGTAAGAGGCGCCTATATTGCCACAGTCTGCTAACCCAAATCTGTCTATAACTTGTCCTTTGCGGCCTAGGCAGTAGATCCATAAGAAGAAAATATTAAGCAGCTTAATAAGCGCATTTAATAGCAGATTAATAATGCGACAAGAGGATTTACTTTTGTACCGCTAGACCTAAATTCTATTAGCGTAATGGTATTTACGGACGCCTCCTTCGCTAATAATAGGGACCTGTCATCGCAAATCGGCTTTATAATTATACTTATGGACCATAATTAGGATGCAAATATACTCTACTAGTCTTTAATTAAATGCAAGCAAGTAACCCGCAGTGTACTAGCTTCTAAACTATATGCACTAGCCCATGGCTTTAATATAGCAGCTGTAATCAAATCAACAATCCAGAAGATCCTATAATTGGAGCAGCTACCCCTGGTTTTATATACTGATTTAAAGTCCCTCTACGACTGCCTAGTTAAACTAGGCACAATATAGGAGAAGAGGCTTATGGTCGACCTAATGTGCTTGCGTTAGGCCTACAAACGACGCGAGATTACGGAGGTTAAATAGATTAGCAGCGGAGACAACCTAGCAGACGCCATGACTAAGGCAAAGCCGTGTTAAGCTCTTAAAACCCTAATTAACACGAACAAGCTCAACCTAAAGGTCACAGAATGGGTAGAGTGAGACTGACGGAGCATTTACGGTTTAGTTACGGCCCGTCGGAAGGCCGTATGGTACATTTACGGCCCGTTAAAAGGCCGTACAGTTCATTTTACGGACCGTAAGCAGGACTTACGGCCAGATTGGAGTACCATTTGGAAGGCAACCTAGAAGGCACCTTAGGAGGGATTTCCTATGTATTTTCTTATGTGTTTTATGGTTCTATTAAGGCAATTACGGAGGCTATATATAAGTGGTTTTATTTTCCAAGTACCGCTAGTGTATAATTACAGCACCTGTCGTACCAACCACTTGTATACTAACTAATTAAGGGGGAGGCGCGTCAGTATATAGACTACGTAGTCTACCTTAATAGAATCGACAGTTACCACCATCCCAAAGAGCATACGATACTATACGTATTTCGTGCCCCGGGATATAACTCACTTATATCATTAAGTTAATACAAATAGTTATAATTAATACCCATTTAATATAACTTATCTATCTCTCTAAGACCGCTGAATCTAGGATAACTTTTTTATCTAGCTATATATGGAAATCTTTCTACTTATTGTTCTTGCACTATCTATGCTACTTTTAGTATAGTTTACTAAGCGTATATAATCTATCTATAAGGAAGTATCTTTTTATTACTATATCGTTATCCCTTGCACTAATAAGGTTCTTAGAGGTGTAGCCTATACGCGTAAACACTAAAATATTTTAATATTTAGTGTTCCTAGCAAAACGCCGACCGCTAAAAACGTATATGCTATAACTTTAAGAACTATATTATCGGTGCAAGGGATAGCCTTTTATATATTATTTATAAATCTAGTTAGAATTCCTAGATCCTCTTCCTATTCTAGTTTATTTAGCTACTTAGCTCTTAGTATACCTACTCTTAGCCTATTAGTAACCTTTTATATAGGTGCTGTTATAGGACACCTCTGTAACACCTTATATACGTCCACCTATTTCTACTAACGCAGCAAGAAGAGACCAACCGCGAGACGGCAATCTAATAGTAGTTTGCTGGCAATCTATAGCAATCTAATAGCAATCTGCCGCATTCTGCTATATTCTGCCAAGTTTACCAAATCCTACTAAGTTCTGCTAGGACCACTACTTAAATTCTATTCTGCTATATATGTATTAATTAAGCAACTAAACTAATAATATATACCCTTTCTTTATATAACGTCTTAACTTTATTACGCAGTTTATATATATAGCTTAATAATATCTACTTCGCTATATATTATTACCGCTTATACTTACTCCGTAACACTATATTGCGTTAACCTTATATACTACCATCTAAAATATAAAATAACCTTAAAGTCTCTATAATAGCTGCTAGCATTATATCCGCACTCTAAAACAATTATTATAGATATAAAAGTTCTTTATAAACGCCCTTATATAAAACTAAGCTATTTTAACTTAATAATAAGCCGAATAAGAACCACGGCACTAGTAAATAATTAAGGACCTTTAAGAAGAAGTCCGCATCCTTAAGGTGCCTATACTAGGGCCCTGTTAGCGACTTAGTCAATTGAGGCACGAGCACAGCAAGAGGGACGCGCAAGCCTGTATAATTGGTAGTCTATAAACGAGGATCTAAAGCTAGAGAAAGGAAAGGAGAAGAACAGAAGCACCGCTTAAAGCTATATACAATCATCTAGTCACGTAATGGCAACTTGCCATTATATAACGGCAAGTTGCGGCAATCTAAGGCAATCTGACGGCAGTTTGCCAGTGCCGTAACAGGCCCTAAGACTAAATGCCTTCTTTAGGGACGAATACGCGGGATAAGAGTCTCAAATTTATAGTAGCTATTCACCCTAAACTAACTACCGTACTATAACAATCTAAATAACTACTAGACCTTTTAATATTTACGTTATAAATGCGTACTAAACAACGAACGCGTACCAAACAACAATCCCTACACTAATAACACTTCCCTCCCTCTGAAAACATGGCTACGCCTACCTTAAATGACTGGGAAGACTCCTTACCACTAGGGGTAGCTTTATATGTAAAACTTATCAATAAAGATTTGGACGAATTTACTATTAATATAATAACTTGTACTATAAAATAAGTTAATGGCTTTCTCCTATACTATATTATATTCTACTAAAGTAGATACTATGCTAATTTATAGCTGTGGGAATATTTTAGGGAGGATTTTATAGGATAGACTGCCAATATCTAGGCACTTAGCAATGTTAATATTGTTTAGGATTTTTAAGACTTCCTCTATAGGAATGGGGTATATATTACTAAAAATAGTAACCTAATTACTAGTAATATCCAGGCCGTTATTATTGGTATAGGAGAACCAGTATGGATAGAAGCTAAACCTAGAACCAACCTATATTCTTTAGAAGGTAACTTTAATTTAGAATAAAACCCCTAGAACGCTACTATTCTACCTAGAGGTACTCTCCTACCTAGAGGTGCTCTCCTACCTAGAGGTACTCTTCCTCTACCTCTACTGCCTCTAGCTCCTCTACCCCAGCCAACTGGTAAGCCTCTACTATAAGAAGTCACGAATTTAATAAAGGTATATTTGGATAAGGAGAAGAAGTTTAGAGGAGAACTGTATAATATGCTTAGAATAAAACTATAGGTCTTTTATAACTGCTGTAGCAAGGTTAGAATCCAATGCTATTAGTTTTATTATACTTTCTTGGTTATATTAAAGGGATAGGCGGCAACATTTTTTTACAACCATATTGTAGGTAGAAACTATAGCTTTAATATAATACTTTAGCTTACTAGAGCCAACTTTAAAACTAATAAGAATTGCCAGCTTTATATGTCTAAATGGTGGGAAACTATATTCTAAAGAGTTATAGCTTCTAACTCAATAAAGACTTATTTAGAGTGCCTTTAACTACTCTTTAATAAACTCTAGAAAATCTAATATAGCCTTACCAAAACTTACTAAAATAAGAACAGCCTAAGGGACTAGGTTATCTTAGCCTACTGTGGCGTTCCTAAGTGCAATTTGGCGCTATATAAACCTATAGATATATTTAAAGGAGTATATACCAAGCTACGCTCTGCTATAGGTACTGCAATATAAATATAAGAATCTTAATAGTTCTATACCAAAAACCCTACCCAACTAAGTATTTCTAACTAATATAATTATAACTGGACTGACCGTATATATGGTGGCTGTAGTAGGGAATATAGTAAAGGGTATAATTAATGTTGACTATAAGGCAATTATGGAGGTCCTTGTGGAGGTTTATTTTAAAGTAATTGCTAGAAGAAGTGCTATATTTATAAGAAGCTAAATTGCTAGTTAACTAGACACTCCCTTGATGAGCAAAAGGAGGCATATAATAAGTTCTGTTAGAGTGTAAGAAACGTTAAAAATTATAAGGTTACTGTGGCCTACTTCTAAAGCTTCCTAGTTTAATATAAAGGCATAGGAGACCTTAAGGGTAAGGTTAATAAGACTAAACAGCTCCTTATAGATATAGAAATTAAGGACTACTCTCCTAACTAATACTTCACTAAGTATAGTAAAGTAGATGGTATATAAACCATTGCTGTTCTTAATAACCAATTTACACTCCATTCTATTATAAAGTTAGATATCTTTAATAAGCTAAAGGAGAGCTCTGCGTTCTCCTTTAATAACAGATACTTAGCAAATGTCTTCTATGGTATTATACCAGATACTAGAGCCGTAGGAGTATCTATAGTAGGAGAACCTTAAGTTTAAGCCCTTTAATAGCTTAGTAGCTCTGTTTAGATTAACCATTTAACAGTAGGCCAACACACGATTTGTTTTAGTAAGGGTACTATAACTTCTCTTAGCATAATTAGGGTCCAAACCCCCTTAGGGTACATCACCTTCCATATTGTTCCCACAAACACTCTATTTCTATTTTGCATTAAAGATATAGATAAATTAGGCGTTAGGCTTAATAACCTTAAGAATGTACTTGTTTAGGAAGAAAATTAGGTACCTATTATGCGCAAGTAGGGTTACCCCTAGTTACTCCTTTATTAACTAGAAAAGAGTGTTGCTTAAAGCTACTTAACTAAGTTAGAATTACGCCAACTATACTGTTGTTTTGGCCACCTATCTGTTTACTAATTACTTAAGGTTCTTTAGTAAGTAGGCCATAAAGTTAAGGTTAAGGCAATTGAGCACCTTATAAAGTACTACTATTACTGCTAAATAAACCAGAAGTCCCCTGGCTAATTTAAGTTCACCCTTAAGAATAACTACAACTTTAACTTCTATATTATTATTAACATTATATATCTTAGCGGCAAGCTAGTGCTCTAAGTTATTAACTTTTTAACCTCCTTTTAAGCCGCGCGTTTCTTAAAAGATATATTAGCTAGAAACGCATAGGATACCCTTTAGTTATACTAGATTGATGTCTACTTAGGACCCCCTAATTAAATTATCTATAATGTAGAAAAGAACTTCTTATCTATTGTCAGAAATTAGCGATGAGGTGCTGACTAAGCTCTGGACACATTGCGAGGTTAAGCTCTGTATGTAATCTATATAGACATTAACCGTATCTGCTGCATCACGAATCAATTAATATTCATCGTCTGCGTTATCTCTATTATTAAATAGACCCTTAAGACACCTCCGCTGTAACCTTATAACCTTGTAATTCCAACAGGTTATAAGCCTGGGTAGCGACACCTCTCCTAACTTAAAAATCGACCCTAAAAATGACCTTCTCTACCTTAACCTTAACGACACCTATATACGATCACAAGGCCGGTAAAATTGTTATTTTTAATGGAGACAACTTTGTAGACTAGGAGCGCACCTGCGAGGCAGCCCTAATTATATTAGAGGGCTAGGATTTTATTACTGGTGCAGAGGACCTAAATTAAGTTAATTTAGCTGACGGAAGAAGAAGACAAGGGGAAGCAAACAAGATTATCTATAATTTAATAGGAGACAACCGTCAGGAAGAGATGCGTGCGATAATAAAGGCGTACAATATTTAAGGAATGTGGGAAGGAATAAAGAAGTTTAATAAGGCTAATAACGAGGTCTACATCTCTAGACTCCGCAGAGAGTTCTATAGCACTATATTTAACCCTATAAAGATATAAATTGTCGAGTTCCTCTAAATACTTAATTAATTTAAGATCAATCTAGCCTTAACGCCTTAAGTACTTACCAACGACAATATTAAAGAGTAGCTTCTCTTGGCCCTCCTAAGCGATATTATATAGCAGAATGCGAAGACCTAGTGTCTACGAGACAAACAAGACCTCAAGAGCTATATTACCCTTCTTTAAAAGCAAGAGACTGCTCTCCCTACATAAGTACAAAATGCAGCACTTATATATGAGAGGAAAGATAAACCTAGGGGGAGAAGGGGAAGCCAAGGTTAAGGTTAAATAAGGGGTAGAGGCTGTGCTGGTAGATTCAATTATTCCTTATCGCGTTATTGCTATAGCTCGTCGTCTCAAGTAAGCAAAGAGCTAAGACGACCAGAAAGAGACGAGTGCAAAGTATACTATTAGAAAGGTCACTACTAGAAAGACTATCCCCTACTTAAGCAATTCCGATTCGACAATGCCAGGAAGATAGATTAAGGTGCTCCTAAGGCAAAGGAAGTAGGGAATGTAGCAATAGCTAAGGAAGAATTTGACAGCGATTTAATCTACCTTAACCCTAACCCTAAACGTACTATGCTTACAACGATGTCTCTAGCTTGGGCTCTTGACTTAGGAGCAACTAAGTACTTTACTAGTAACTAATCAGACCTAATACACTTAAAGAGATGGAATACGCCATAATAGGTCCGTACTGCGAATGGGACCGTTGTCCCTACTATAGGCTATAGTTAAGTTTAAATTAGTACCCTAAAGCTAAAAGACATCTAGCTTGTACCTTTATTTAAGTCAATTAAGCTAATCTTAGTAAGAACTCTCACTTAGGAAGGCTACTTAATTATATTTAACCCAAACGATTGAGCTACTGGCAAGTATAAATTAGGTACGACATTTAAGGCCACTATAAGGAACAACCTTTACGTGCTATAAGAGCATTAGGAAGCATTTAATGCGATAGTAGAAGTACACGATTTATAACTAAACGTCAGTAAAACAGATGCTGAGCTATAGCACCGCCGAACTAGATATACGAATTACAGTGACCTATTTAAGCTACAGTACTCCTTACTAGGTATAAAGCTTAAGAAGAGAGCAGTACCAGTTGGTAAGAGTATGTGCGAAGCTTGTCTAGCTGGGAAGATGCGAGAAATACTAAGCAAGAAGATAACTAAGCGCGAGAAGATACCTGGTTGAGGGCTATACCTAGATACTACGGGACGAATCGGTATATTAATTAGAGGTTATAACTACTACCTCCTAGCCCTAGACGACGCCATATACTATACTTGGGTTATTCCTCTTAAAACCCTCCGAACTAAAGAGGTACTGCCGTATATTAAAGAGATCATCGTAAGGGCAGAGAGGTTTACTGGCAATAAAGCTGCATAGATTTAAGCGGACAATGGAAAGGGGGAGTTTAGCCGTAGATTTTAAGACGAACTAATACCCTAGGGTATTAACTTTGAACCTTGTCCGCCATACAAGCACTTGTATAATGGCGCAATCGAGCGCGCGATCTACATAGTTGACTGCAAGACAAGGTCACTTCTATTTTAAGGAAATATACCAGTTAAACTCTGGTGCTATGTAGTTAAGCATACTGTCTGGATCAAGAATTAAGTACCCACCTCAGTACTTCCATTTAACGACGAGCACAGTAGTGCTATTATACCCTATAAGGCATATACCCGATGAGTTCCTGACTTAAAGAATCTAGTTGTTTTTGGGTATCACGCCAATCCAATTAATACGCTTAAGAAACACCCTAAAAAGTATAATTTGAGAATAAAACCTAACTACATTTTTATGGGGTTAAAAGGGAGTAGTTAATTTAAGATAATAAACCTATATACCCAAGCAATTGAGCTATTTGGAGATGCTAAAGTGAACGAGTATAGGTTCCCTTATAGAGCACCTCAGGTGCAAGCTACGAGACATAGTGACCAAGTGGGCCGCTTAAATTAAGTGGGAAGCCTAGGTTAAGATCAAGCGGGACGCTTAAATCACGCTATAAGCTAAACCGCGAACTGACCTACACCTCCCCCTACTACCTTAAACGCGCCGACAGAGACTCTAGTTGCGAGAACTACGAGTAGGCCAGATAGTGACCAAGTAGGCCGCTCCGAACGAGTGGGAAGCCCAGGTCAAGATTAAGTGGGACGCTTAAATTAAGGTAATGCTAAGGGTGGGACGCCTATATAAAGCACATTGATATGTATTCCTTATGCGTAGAGAACAAGGTCTAGAAGGTTACCAAATATAAGGGTTTTTAACAATACGGTAGTTTAGTTAGTAATAGCTATAAAAGCTATTTACCTAGAAGCTGAGAACACTACCTCTATAGGAGCACCTACAGCACCTTTTAACGCTATTGAGTTAGATTAGGCCTTAAGGGAGGACGCTCCTGGCTAGATAAAAGCTATCTTTAAAGAATTCCTCTTACTTAAGAGGATGCACACCTATACTATTATAAGGGGGAGAGTACTAGAAGGAAGGTTATTACTTTTAAGCAAGCTAGTTCTAAAGCATAAGTATAATACTAAGGGAGAAGTAATTCGTAAGAAGGCAAGACTGTATATTTAGGGAGATAAGCAGACCCCTAATATTGATTATTTTAAGACATTTGCGTCTGTTATATAATATAACACCTTTAGGTTCCTAATAGTAAAGGTAGTAGCTAAAGACCTTAAGCTTGACCATATTAACATTAAAACTATATTCTTAAACCCGCCGTTATAAGAATAGATTTATATGCAGATTTCTAACCTATTAAGAGACTTTAAACCTAAGCTTAAGGGCGTAAAAGATGTCTACTTAAAGCTAAATAAGTCACTTTATGGCCTAAAGCAGGCACTAAGAGAATGGTTTTAGATAGTTAAGAAGTTCTTTAAGAGTATAGGTTTAAAAGCAGCTAATACTAACCCTAATCTCTTTATAGGAAATGAAGTATATATCTTGCTATTTATTAATAATATGCTGATTGTAGGAAAGCGCCGATACCTTAATATTACAAAGATAAGAATTTTAAGAGAATAGAGATGCAAAGACCTAGGTCCTATAGAAGTATTTATAAGCTTCCAAATTAGGTAAAATTGTACAAACCAAACCCTTAAGCTATATTAGATAATGTATACTAAGAAGCTACTTAAATAGCTAAAAATAGATAACTGTAATCTGGCCAAGCTACTAATACTAGTAGGTACTGTCCTAAAGCCCAATATTAAAAGCCTCCTTAAGTATAATAATGCGATAGTGTACTAGCAGATTATTGGCTCTATAATCTACCTCTTAAACTGCACACGTCCTAATACCAGCTATACTGTTAGTTAGTTAGCTAGGTTTATGGCAGCACTAGGAGAATTACATTACTACTTAAGTAAGCAGCTACTATGATATCTAGACGGCACTCTTAAAGCAGGAATTACCTACTTAAGTTAAGTAGTCTACCTTCCTTTATGCAAGCTTACGTTACCTACTGGTTATAATATCTTTACTAATGCTACGTGGGGAATAGAATACGATTGGATATTATTCTAAGGCATAGCAGTTATATGCTATAGGGGAGCAGTAATCTAGATGGCTTAAAGGTAGAAGTTAACGGCATTAAGCTTAATAGAAGCAGAGATTATAGCGGCATTAGAAGGAGTAAGGTTAGTAGTATAGCTTAAAAAGCTAACAAGAGATCTAGAAGAGAGAGATAATAATAACCCTTTTATCCCTATACTCTACTGTAACAATAAGGGTATGGTTAACCTTTTATATAATATAAAACACTACTAGAAAGCCAAGCATATTAAGACTTAATACCTCTTTATACAAAACAATATGGTTTAGCAAGGTTAACTTAAAATAGTATATATACTAGGCAAAGATTAGCCGGGAGATATGCTTATAAAACAGCTACCAATCAACTAATTTATAAAGCACTATGCAATGCTAGGAATCGGTAACTAATGGAGACGGTAACGGACGGAGATGGGGCAAGTTATGGAGGTTTTTTGCCTACTATAGGTTTTCCCTCTGTACGTAGGCCAAATGGCACTTGTAAGGTATTTGGGAATAGCTTTATAATTGCCTATTTGGGACAGACGAGGAGAGCGTCGTCAGCATAGAGGAGTGTCAGAAATTAGCGATAAGGTGCTGACTAAGCTCTAGACACATTGCGAGGTCAAGCTCTGCATGCAATCTATATAGACATTAACCGCATCTACTGCATCACGAATCAATTAATATTCATTGTCTGCGTCATCTCTATTATTAAATAGACCCTCAAGACACCTCCGCTGTGACCTTATAACCTTGTAATTCCAACATCTATAGAGTTCTAATAATAGATAAAGGTAATGGCAATTAAGGTCAAGGAAGTCCCTGTTAAGGCATATAATAGTATTAAAAAAGTGGAATAATATTACGCGCTATTATGCCGCGTATATAAGATTATCTCTTTAGAACTAGAAGACGCTAGTAAAAAACTTACCTTACAAATAGCTGTTAAAGCCATTAACGATTCTGCTGGCCTAAATGGACTTATACCTATATTGCTAGTCTTTAGCGCCTACCCTTGGATAACTAATAATTCCCCACTATCTCCCTCTATTGTGTAATAGGCTAAGGCTATTTACAAGGCAATAAAGGAGGTATGACGTCTCTATGCTATATGCTAGGTCAACAACGTACTAGGAATAAGAAATGGCCTAAATACCTTAACTACGCTTAATCTGCCACTTTAGTTTAAGGTACGCATATAGCGTAAAAAGGGAGAATAGTTAGGCCTATATTAACTCATTGCAATTAATGGTTAGACTTATACTATTTAGATGCCTTATAGACCCACTTAATTCTGTTTAACTATTATTAAGCCTTACTATAAAGACAACAGTTCTAACCCTTTATAGGATACCCTAGAGGAGAACTATAATCAATATGCTCTAGAAGGCGACTATAATTCTAATATAATTATAGTAGAGGTTCCGCAACTATAACATAGCAGAGGTTGCCTAAAGGGATCACGAAATTGCTAACATCTTATTAATTTTAAAGAGCAATTTGTTACCGCTATTAAGAATGGAGTTAAGTTATTAATAGCCTTTATAATAGCCAAGGAGAAGGCTAACTTTAAGCTCGCAAAACAGCTCTAAAAGGAAGGTTGTATTACAACCCCTAGAGCTCCTTTTTAAGCATCTGATAAGTAGGAGATTAATAGTCTTATTATAAGAGGAGTCTTTAAATTTAAGAAGTATGACCTTACTAAGTTTAATGGAGTTTGTATCTTTAAGTTAAGAATGGTTAATAAGATTAAGGGTAAAGCTACTAACGCCCTATTTAAGAAATTAAGGCTTATTATCTAAGGTTATAACAATAATAGTAAGGAGGTAATTCTTATATAATCTCCCATAATTTAATAAGCTAGTTAGTAAGTTATTATTGCGCTAGCTTCCTCCTTAATAAAGAATGGAATGGCGGTTTATTTATAAGATATTACTTAGGCCTATACCTAATTAGAGATGCACCTTTAGCACTTGATATTGGTATACCTTCTAGAGCAAATTTGTTACTAATATCCCAAAGATATAATTATAGTTGTGCTTAAGCTATTATATAGAATTATAGAGGCAGGAACCTATTGGTGGGCTACCTATAGCAAGCACTATAAAAAGAAGCTTTTAATAACTACTTCTATATTTAACCCATGCTTCCTAATTATAACTATAGGAACTCTATTTGGAATTGTTGGTATACAAACTAATAATATAATTATCTTAGGAGACGACCAATTCTTAGCTTTTAAAGAAGATAAGTTAGTAAAGGTAAATCTTATAGCAAAGCTAAAGAAAAAGCTTAATTTAATAACACTATTACTCTTTAATGGATGCACCCTCTCCCTAAATAAGGATTCTATTGCTTTACGCTAGAAGGGTTAAGGCAAGAAGATTGATATTATTAACGCTAATTCTCTAAAGCAAGGATACGTGGAGTAATGCGCTTGTGGAGCTTATGTTACTTCTATCTATTAACCTAAGGCTTTATTTAATCTCTTTATTACCGCCTAACACTAGAAACTAACTAAGGATGACGTTCTTACCCTAAATAAATGTCTTTCCTAGCAAATAAACCATCTTAATTAGGGACTACTCTACATGCCTATTAATCTTCCTACTACTAAGCTCTTTATATTTGTTAATGGATCGTTTATAAATAATAAAGATTTTAGCTCCTAGTTAGGATATGAGATTATTATTATAAACAAATTTACTAGAGAGAATGACTTTATAATCTATAGTAATCTTATCTATTAGAGCTTAACTAAGAGTAAGTGCATTACTTAAAGCGTTCTAGCGTTAGAGATATACGGAATAGTTAGTGGAGTTAATATGGTAATTGCAATTGGAACTACCCTAAAGATAATTATAGATCAACTTGAACTTTCTGTTATCCCTATAATTATATACACTAATTTATACTCCCTCTATAAGCGCTTGGTTAAGCTTGGTACTATAAAGGAGAAGCGCCTTATAATTAATATTATAGCACTTTGTTAATCCTATAAACAATAAGAACTTTTTAAGATTTAATGGATTAACGGTTAAGACAACCTAGTAGATGTAATAATGAAGGCAAACCCAAATAAGGCTCTAGAAACGTTTGTTAATATAAACACTCTATATATATAAGTTAAAGGATGGGTTAAAAGGGAGTAAGAGCATAGTATTCTATAAACCCTAATTTTAACTAGCCAATTAAGATTTTCCATACCCGGCATGGAAAATTGCTATTAGCTTACTTATAACTAGCGCCTTGGCGGCCCTAATATAATATCCACCTATAACTCTAAGTAAGAAAGCACCATGTGCTAAGAGGCAAATTTTAGGATAGTAAGACTTATATTATAATAGCAATAGTAAGTAAGGAGGATTGATATTTGTTACGCTAGTTAAGCAGCATTTATATATAGATGGCAACCACAAAAGAAGAGTTGCTAGTGTCGGGAATGAGGCAAGCGGTCGTTATATAACGCCGCGGCACTAGCGTGGCGAGGAGTCTTAGGCCTCTTGCCCTTCCTTATTCCAATAAGAAAAAGATATATAACAATAATTATTATACTACCTACAACTTGTAGATACGTGATATTACCTTATAATACCAACACAGCGGGGATCTAATATAGTTAGTAAAGTCTAGAATAGGATAGAATAGGAAATACCAGAACACAGGTTTTTTTCTAGCTGCAATAGTGGGAATACTTAGACCTATTCTCGCCAGAGCGTAGCATCTTATAGGTGTAGGACAGGTCTAATATAAGCGCGTAAATGTAATAACGGCAGCACTTTAGAGAAACCACCGCAGGAGCAATAGAAGTAGTCTATAGTGCCAATAGAGCAGGGACAACGCCGCCGCCAGCTTAGGAATGCGCAGCATAATTACAAGCCATTATAAGAGAACACTATAGGAAGTTAGTATTATTAAAAAGATAAAATAGGGATCCTGTTACCTATAGACGTGTTATAAAAAGAGAACAGAGCAGTAGTGGAAAGAATAGCTGGAGATGCGGAAGCTAAAAGCTAAGATATAATAAAAAATAGTCTGCTAAAAAGCGAGACAAATAGTGTTGTTAATAGAAAGACGCGTAAGAGACAACAGCTTATAAACTGAAAGAAATTAATATTAAGACGTTATTATCAGGACCTATTTTAGGTAAATAGGGATAGTAGCTAGTTAACGCGTTACATGGAACAACCTCTAGATTAGCTTATAACAAATTCTTATAATAAGGAAGGTAAATCCTATTTAATTTTTATTATTATCATTAAGGTTCTATTATAAAGGCACCGTAAAGAGCTATAATAGAAGAAGAGTGGAGGAATAGAAAACAAAGTAAGGTTCTACGCTAGTAAAAAACCGGTAATAAGCCGTATTATAGAGTACCTTTCCACTAGAGAACTTCTCTAGCAGTTTTAGTTGGAACCCTATAAGAGTTTATTAATATAACAGTGCTAGAGCACGTCACCGGCCATATTTAACCAATCAGGATTTTCCATGCCCGGCATGCAAAATCGCTATTGACCCGCTTACCACTAGCGCCTTGGCGGCCCTCGCGACATGCCTACCTACTGCCCCTAAACGATTCTTCTTCTTCTTCTCCTTAGCTTAGTATTCTTGTATAGTAGCAATCTACAAGCTTCGGTTTAGAAGCATTTATATAAGCCTGTCACATTATACTAAGCTCTCCATACACTGCCTGGGAAGGCCTTAATAATATCCTACCCTAAAAGAAGACCTTCATCTGCAACGACGCGTCAACGCGTTATACTCAGATATTAAAAAACTCATACTACCACGCCTAAGAAGGCCCTAATAATATCCCACTTTATAAGCCAGACTGTACTTAACCTATACCCCCGAAAGAACTCCAGAATTGAAACCAAATCATACAATTCCAATAAACTTTAGGAAGCCAATAATAGCACCTAAAGTAAGCTTATCTAAAAGACCTGCCTCTACCCGAGAGGAACACGAGATCTAGTTAGAATTAGAAATTGAAGATAATAACAACGTTATAGGTATACACGAGCAAATTCGTGCCCTTGCTGCTAATTAGAAGGTCGATTGTCTTCAAGCCTAAAGTATATAAGAGACTCTAAAGGAGATCCTAGAAAGCCTTACTGCCTTATAAAATAGCCCAGCCTCCCCTTTATAAAGCCTTAGTTAACCCATTCGCTTAACCAAATATAATATACCAGAGAGTACAGATATAATAATAAAGCAATTAAAGTCCGTTAAGCTCCCTAACCCCCCACTATTATTGGACGGCATAGACCCGACCTTTAAGAACTAGAGAATTTAGGTATAAGGAAAGCTTTATATTAACCATAACTATTTCCCCTCTAAAGAAGCTAAAATGCTCTACCTCTTTGGTTAAACCATTGGGGACGCCTAGCGACACCTTTAGGCCAAGTTTAAGGACGAGTCACCTGTTCGGTTTATATCTGTTAATAAGATAATATAGTATCTAGCTACTATCTATATTAATCTAAATAAAGTACGGGATGCCTATTATAACTATAATTGCCTAATAATGAAATTAAACTAATCCTTTACTAAGTTTTAGACTCAATTCTTACACCTAGTAGGCGAAGGCCAGGTTCCCCCTAAGAACTATTATTTAGACCTATATAACAAGCTAACAGTCCAACTATAAGAGAAGATTATGGTAGCCTTAAATAACCTACCAACCTACCAAAGACTTGCAGCCTAATATTTATCACTAGATTTAAAACTAAAATAAATTAATGCTCGTTCTAATTAACTAAAGCGGCCCTATAGCGACCGTAACCTATCCGCTACACCAACGGGAGCTGGCGTTGGAAGATAAACCACAACCGCCCTTATACTAAAAGCGGTTATAACTGCCTACTTGCGAACCTTACCTAACCCGCTATGTACTATACCTTTAACTAATGCTTATCGCAACACCCTAATTAACCCTGCCATGGTTACGTGCTTTAATTGCGGAAAGGATAGTTACTTTACTATATCCTACCCAGAGCTAAAGGATATGGGTAATATTAAGGAGATAAAGGAAGAAGAAACATCTAATAAGTTAGAAAAAGAAGAACCCTAGGAAAAGACTCCCCCCTAGGGTATCCTATTAATCTTAAAGAGATTGATCTAAGTTAGCTAATAGGTAGAAAACACTTTATAGTTCCATATACAGTATCTTAAAATAGATATGGAGTTAATACAACTACCCTTATTAACACTAGAGTAAATAGCTTTGCCTTTATAAACACTACTTATACGAATAATATTACTAAGTTCTTAAATATAAATGCTACCTAACTAAAGAAGCCTGTTTAAGTAAAAGGCTACAACAGTTAAGCCAGTATACCGGTTACCCATATTTTAAAGCTACATATCGCTATTAATAGACGACGCCAGTTTAGTATCCCTTTCTGTATCCTAGACCTAGGGTCACACAACATAATTCTTAGCCAAAAATGGATGTCCTACTTTAATATTTAGCTGAACGTTTAACAAAGACAGTTTGTCTGGCTAGAAAATAGACCAAAGTTACCCTCCTTTATTAGGGAAATCCGCACTAACCACAAAACGTTAGCCGCGAAGGCTGATCCTACCTACTAGCAAGATGTTAGGAACCGCAACCTAGCCTTCGCCTAAGAAAATGCCCGCTATAAGGCCGGCAGAAACTCTATACCAACAAGGATACTCCCCCAAAGGACTACAGTCGAGGAGGACTCTACTTACGGAAGTAGAACGGACACTAATGTAAACAACTTCCAAATTACGGAGATCCGGCCAATGGGGAAGAGGACGTACCAATAGGACATAAAGGATAACCTTTGGAAGATGTAACGAGAGCTAAAAGGAGTAAGAACAACACTAATACCCTAGAAGCCCCTAAGGCCACGGATAACCCTACTATCATATAACACCCCTATAGTAGACATCGCGGCAATTAGTGCTATAGGTTTTCACTTTAATATATATTAAAAGGACAACAAAGTCTTTACTACCAGTTTATACAAAATTAACCAGATCATCGCTAAGAGGGAAGAAGTGCTAGTAGAGGAAACTAATAAGGAACTAGTTAAGCGCCTCCTCCCTAATTACCTTTTAAACTATAGAGACGCGTTCTTAAAAGTAGCTTTAAATATACTACCCCCCCACTAAACCTATAATTATAAGATTTAGTTAGAGACTAATAACTCCCTAGGCTATGGCCTTCTTTACTAGTAAACTACGGAGGAACTAAAGGCAATAAAGCAGTACCTAATTAACAACCTTTATAAAGGGTTTATTAAGCTAAGCTAGGCTCCCTTTACTTCCCCTATTTTATTTATAAAGAAACCTAATAAAAGCCTTCGTTTCTATATTGACTATTAGAAGCTAAACGCTATTACTTAAAAAAATTAGTACCCTCTCCCTTTAATTAATAAAACCCTTATATATCTAAGCCGGGCTAAAATCTTTACCAAGCTTAATATCCGCTAAGCTTTTTACCAAATTAGGATAGACCCTACATTAGAAGACCTAACGATATTCCACACCTATTATAGGTCTTACAAATATAAAGTCCTTTCTTTTAGACTGACGAATGGGCCAGCCACTTATTAACGGTATATAAATAATGTTCTTTTTAACTACCTTAACGAATTCTGTACGGTATACCTAGACAATATTCTTATATACTTAAACAATAAACTTAAGCACTAAGTTTATGTTAAAAAGGTCCTAGAGAGACTACGGAATGCAGGCCTATAAGTTAATATTAAAAAATGTAAATTTAGAGTAAAACGCATAAAGTACCTTAGGTTTATTATTAGTATAAAAGGAATTAAAGTTAACCTAGAGAAGGTTAAGGCAATCCACAACTAGAAACCCCCTTATACTATAAAAGGAATCCAGTCCTTCCTCGGCTTTTATAATTTCTACTATTAGTTTATCTATAACTACGGAGTTATAGCCAAGCCTCTTATACGACTAACTAAGAACAACACGTCTTTTATCTTCAACAATAACTGTATAAAAGCCTTTAAGGAGTTAAAGGACCGACTTGTCTCCTCCCTAATCCTTTATTACTATGACCCAGACCTTGAATTAATGCTGGAAACGGACGCCTCTAATAGGGTAGTAGTGGGAGTCCTTTTATAGCTACACCTAGACAGCAAATAGTACCCTATTATGTTCTTCTTAAAAATAATAGCCCCAGCTAAGTGTAACTACGAAGTGCATAATAAGGAAATATTAGCTATTATACAATTATTATCCCAGTAGCGCGCAGAGCTTGGAAGCATAGACTCTTAGATTAAGGTTTATACCAATTATAAAGCCCTTAAGTATTTTATAATAATAAAACAACTTACTGGTTAATAGGCCTGGTGGGCCAAAATACTCTCCTAATTCTTCTTTACGATTATATACCGCCCTGGCAGATAAAATGCTAAGGCTAACGCCCTAACCTAGAGAGAACAGGATATGGGGCCATAAGACGAGCTAAAGGCTTAGTACCGGACACGCGCCCTCCTCTATACCGAACAACTTGACCTGCGTATCCTTAAGGAACTAAGCTCTGAATAGAATAAGGTAGTACCTATAGAAGGAGAGACTCTAGATAAATTAATAGGACTAATTAATTATATCCTAACCGCGAACCGCATAGCCGAATCCCTAAAAGCCCTCCGCGATTAAGCTATGGGGGGTAACCCTGGTTTGGAAATAGAAGACGGACTGCTCCTATACTAAGAACGGCTTATAGTTCCAGATATTGATAACCTACGAATAGAGCTGATCTGTAAAGCCTACTGTTAAGTCTCTACGGCGCACCCTGGTTGAGATAAGACCTACCAACTACTATTACCTTATTACTATTGGCGAGGACTCCTGTCCGATATAGAACGATTTATTAGAAATTGTTATGCTTATAAACGCGCGAATACCCCTAGGGACCAAACTCCTAGATGGCTGCAACTACTACTAGTCCCCAAACGCCCTTGGCAACATATTATAATGGACTTTAAATCATTCCTAAAGGACAAACACGGCTACGACATGGCCTTTATAGTAGTCAACCAACTAAGTAAGCAAGCCGTTTCCCTCCCTTGCTTTAAGACTACGACCGCAAAGGACATAGCCTATATATACATGGACAATATCTACCGGATCTATGGCGCTCCTAAGTTAATTATCTCTAACCATAGACCTTAATTTATATTAGACTTCTAGAACGAATTCTGCTATATCCTTAAGATTAAGATTAAGCTCTCTACCGCATTCCACCTTTAGACCGACAGCCAAACCAAGATTATAAACTAGTACCTTAACCAGCGACTTCGCCCCTTTGTTAACTACTACTAGGACAACTGGTCGGAACTACTACCTATAATAGACTACGCACAGCTCACGCTCCCTTATAATAGTATAGGAATGTCGCCATTTAAGTTACTCTATGGATACAGGCCACGAATATCCTTTAATTGGGATAGACCTATAGGACATATAACGGCCCGCGAACGCCTTAGCTATAAAGAGGCCCAGATATTTGCTAAGAGAATGCATAGGGCCTAGGAGACTGCCCAAGCAATTATAAAAAGGGCATAAGAGAAGAAAGAGTCTAACGTAAACCAATATCGCCGCGAGGTAGACTTCTATGTAGGAGATAAGGTATAGGTGTTAACAAAGAACTAAAAAACCTAGAGGCTAAGCCGCAAGCTAGACCATTAAATAGCTGGCCCCTATAAAATCCCTAAGAAGGTAGGGCACTCTTTTAAGGTTAAGCTACTAGAGTTAATAAAGATCCACCCTATCTTCTCTCTAAACTAACTGCGGAAGGCCGCGGACGACCCATTGCCTAGACAGTACAACGACCCCCTACCACTAATTTAGATTGCAGAGGACGAAGAATAGGAAGTTAAAGAGATCTTAGCAGTGAAGAAGGACCGTAGTACCTTAAAATACCATGTAAGCTAGGTAGGTTATAACGAAGATCTAGAATGGTACCCCGCATCCAATTTTAAGTACGCTCCCTATAAGCTATAAGATTTCCACCTAGCCCACCCAAACCTCCCTGGACCACCACGCAAGTTAGATAGCTGGGTTAAATGCTAGAAAGAGGGGTTAGATAACTATAATAATTTAAACAATAATAAAGAACTTAGACAAAGCCTAAGGGCAGGCTTTTTTGGGAGGGGGGGGTGATATAACAGTGCTAGAGCGCGTCACCGGCCATATTCAACCAATTAGGATTTTCTATGCCCGGCATGCAAAATCGCTATTGACCCGCTTACCACTAGCGCCTTAGCGGCCCTCGCGACATGCCTACCTACTGCCCCTAAACGATTCTTCTTCTTCTTCTCCTTAGCTTAGTATTCTTGTATAGTAGCAATCTACAAGCTTTAGTTCAGAAGCATTTATACAAGCCCGTCACAATTAAGAGGTAAAGTCTTAGAAGACTAAGACCCTTAAAGGGGAGGTAATTATAACGGGCGCTCCTAAAAGGTATATATTAGATAAGACAGATAAAGGTTTTACTAATATCCCACTAATATCCTAGAGGAGATATAATTAAACAGATAAGGGGTAAAGGGTTTTATTAGTGTCTTAAAAGGATTATATAGGGAGCTAGTTCTCCTTTAGAGAAGAACTAGCGATTAGTTTTTAAATAGAAGAGTTTAGAAAGCATTTGTCCTTTAATACGTAAAGCTTATTCTACCTTTGACTTACCTTCTACTTACCTAAGACTCTTATTCTACACTGTTGATTAGATAATCATACGTTCTGGTCAGACTGGCCTTTTACAATATTAAAGGATCTAACAACATTTTATACCCGCTACGGTTCTTATAAATATAAAGTCCTTTCTTTTAGACTAATAAATGGGCCAGCTATATACTAACGGTATATAAATAATGTTCTTTTTAACTACCTTGATGAATTCTACACAGTATACCTAGATGACATTCTTATATACTTAAACAATAAACTTAAGCACTAGGTTTACGTTAAAAAGGTCCTAGAGAAGCTGCGGAATATAGGCCTATAAGTTAATGTTAAGAAATGCAAATTTGGAGTAAAATAAACAAAGTACCTTGGGTTTATTATTAGTATAGAAGGAATTAAAGTTAACTCTAAAAAGGTTAAGGCGATATATAATTGGAAACCCCCTTATACAGTAAAAGGTATCTAGTCCTTTCTAGGCTTCTATAACTTCTACTATTAGTTTATCTATAACTATAGGGTTATAGCTAAGCCTCTTATATAACTAACTAAGAACAACATACCTTTTATTTTTAATAATAATTATATAGAAGCCTTTAAGGAGTTAAAGGACTAACTTACCTCCTCCCTAGTTCTCCGTTACTATAACCTAGACCTTAAATTAATGCTGGAAATGGACGCCTCCAATAGAGTAGTAGTGGGGGTTCTTTTATAGTTACACCTAAATGGCGAGTGGTACCCTATTACGTTTTTTTTTTAAAAAAATAATAGCCCTAGCTAAGTATAACTACAAGATACACAATAAGGAAATGCTAGCTATTATATAATTATTATCCTAGTAGTACGCAGAGCTTAAAAGCACAGACTCTTAGATTAAAGTCTATACTCATTATAAAGCCCTTAAGTATTTTATAATAATAAAGCAGCTTACCGGTTAATAGGCTAGGTAGGCTAAAATACTCTCCCAATTCTTCTTTACAATTATATACCGCCCTAGTAGGCAGAATTCTAAAGCTAATGCCCTTACTTAGAGGGAACAGGACGTGGAACCACAAAATAAGCTAAAGGCTTAGTGTGACGGCGCTGGGGCGCGTCACCTAGTCAGGGGTTCGCTTAGGGCTTGGCTTGTGTATTTAGACGTGGCCTCGCCACCTTCTCTTGCTCCTCACCTTGATATCTTCGTAATACAGCATTCGTTCGCTTCATCTTGGAAGCATTTGTTCAAGTCTTCGTCAAGACATTTGTTCAGTGGTTCGAGCCGTTACACTTAGCACTAGATATATGCCCTCCTCTATCCCAAATAGCTTAACCTATATATCCTTAAGGAACTAAGCTCCAAATAAAATAAGCTGGCGCCTATAGAAGGAGAAATCCTAGATAAACCAATGGGACTAATTAACCGCATCCTAATCACAAACCGCATAGCTAAATCCCTAAAAGCCCTCCATAACTAAGCTATGGAAGGCAACCCTAATTTAGAAATAAAAAACGGACTGCTCTTATACTAAGAACGGCTTATAGTTCTAGACATTAACAACCTATAAACAGAACTAATTCATAAAGCCTACTATTAAGTCTCTACGGCGCACCCTAGTTAAGATAAGACCTACTAACTACTAGCGCCTCACTACTACTAGTAAGGACTCCTATCCAATATAGAACAATTTATTAGGAATTGTCATGCTTGTAAATAGGTAGATACCCCTAAGGACTAAACACCCTTAGCAGCATATTATAATAGACTTTAAATTATTCCTAAAGGACAAACATGGCTACAATATGGCCTTTATAGTAGTTAATTAACTAAGTAAGCTATTTCCCTCCCTTACTTTAAGACTATAATTGTAAAGAATATGGCCCGCATGTATATTAACAACATTTACCAGATCTATAGCGCTCCTAAGTTAATTATCTCTAATTATAGACCCTAGTTTATATTAGACTTCTATAACAAATTCTGCCGCATCCTTGGGATTAAGATTAAGCTCTCTACTGTATTCTACCCTTAGATCAATAGCTAAACCAAGATTATAAACTAATACCTTAACTAGTAACTTCGCCCCTTTATTAATTACTATTAAGACAACTGGTTAGAACTACTGCCTATAACAGACTATACACAGCTTACGCTCCCTTATAATAGTATAGGAATATTACTATTTAAGTTACTCTATGGATACAAACCATAAATATCCTTTAATTGGGATAGACCTATAGGACCTATAACAGCCCGCAAACGCCTTAGCTATAAAGAGGCCCAGACATTTGCTAAGAGAATATATAGAGCCTAGGAGACTGCCTAAGCAATTATAAAAAAAGTATAAGAGAAAAAAGAGTCTAACGTAAACCAATATTATTATAAGGTAGACTTCTATATAGAAGATAAGGTATAGGTGTTAATAAAGAACTAGAAGACCCAGAGGCTAAACTATAAGCTAGACTACTAAATAGCTAGCCCCTATAAGATCCCTAAGAAGGTAGGACACTCTTTTAAGGTTAAGCTATTAGAGTTAATAAAGATCCACTCTATCTTCTCCCTAGACCAACTACAGAAGGCCGCGGACGACCTATTACCTAGATAGTACAACAACTCCCCACTACTAATTTAGATTGCAAAGGACAAAGAATAGGAAGTTAAAGATATCTTAGCAGTTAGGAAGGACCATGGTACCTTAAAATACTATATAAGCTAGGTAGGTCATAACAAAGATCTAGAATAGTACCCTATATCCAATTTTAAGTACTCCCCCTATAAACTACGAGATTTCCACCTAACCTACCTAGACTTCCCTAGACCACCACAAAAATTAAACAGTTGGATTAAATACTAGGAAGAGGGGTTAAATAACTATAATAATCTAGATAATAATAAAGAACTTAGATAAAGCCTAAGGACAGGCTTTTTTAGGAGGAAGGGGTAATGTAATGGAGCTAGAGCGCGCCACCTACCATATTGCCGTTTCCAGGGCAGTTTGCCGCATTTCTGGGCAATCTACCAGCACTACTTATAGAGCCAACTAATCAGGATTTTCCATGCCCGGTATAGAAAATCGCCATTAGCTTGCTTGCTACTAGCACCTTAGCAACCTCTTATATCTCATCAGTCTCCAATAGTCTTCTTCTCCTTCTTCTCCTTAGCTTAGTATTCTTATATAGTAGCAATCTACAAGCTTCGGTTCAGAAGCATTTGTACGAGCCTGTCACAGTAAGGTGTTCCACCAGATAGCGGGGGTACAGCTAGGCGTAGTCCAGAAAAAGTTAAACGTGGTCGCCAATAGGAGTTGGCGAAAGCTAAGCGTGGTCACTAAAGGAACGCCAGAAAAAGGTTGGCGGTACTTAACTTTTACCTATACAGAACGCGTATTAATAGCCATATTTAACTTAGGCGACTATATAAACTAAAACATCTAGTGTATATACTGCGTATATATACAGAGATATATATATACACGTATTTATACATCCTTTACTATACTAATAATAAGTAAAAACTATACTAAAGTAAATAAGAGTATAGTAGGGTGGTTAAACGGCCTACTAGTTAGTATCTATAACTATATACTATATATATGCTAAGTATATACAAATACCCTAGATTGCACCTAATATTAAATATAGAGATAATAGTTCTAAAGATAATATAATTAGTAGAGAGAGTATTAAAAATAAGGAAGATAAGGAGAATAAGGGTTAAAATAGTATATAATAGCGGCTTTTATTTATATAGGTCTCTCTAAAATAAGACTTTATACGGCTTTATATATAGGCCATATATATACTTAGGATAGCTAGAGCACTTATTAACTCCTATAGTAAGTATTAAATTATTATCTAAGAGGCAGTAGACTATATTATAATGCTAAAATATCTAGCAACTAAAAAAAATAAATTATAAACTTTATCTATAAAGCAATACCTTTACTATCTATAAATATAGATAAAAAATAGTATATAAGGTTATTAAATAGTATATATTAAAGGTAAGTAATATATATGCTAGGCATATACTATATTTATACCTCTAGTAGATTTAACTCTTATTCTATAAAACTGGTAACTCTAAAATTATATAACTATAGCTTCTTAGAGAAGGTAAGGAAATGGGAAGAAAGGGTATATATTATTAGTTTGGTTACTTGGTTAACATATATATAGAGCAGAATAGGATTTAAGGAGCGGTCCTGGCAGAATTTGGTAGACTTGGCAGAATATAGCAGAATGCGGCAGATTGCCATCAGATTGCCGTTAGATTGCCATAGATTGCCAGCAGATTGCTATTTCGCGGTTAGTCTCTTCTTGCTACGTCGGTAGAAACAGGTAGACGTGTGTAAAGTGTTACGGAGATGTCCTATAATAAAGATTTACTATAAAGAAAGGAACTATTTAGGTAGGGACTATAGTCCTTTAAATATATAATGTAATTCCTATGAAATACTAAGTATATGAGGTACGCGAGGTATGTTTAGTGTATAATATTCCTTATAGATCCCATAGATTTTATATACTAAAACGGCAACGTAATCCGTTATATAACTTAGTTACCTCTTATCTTATAGTTTAACTAGTTCTAGTGCCTTCTATACTTCCACTACTAGTCTACTTATATCCTCTCTAAGTAGTCGTACTACCGCTAATATAAAGTTTATAATACTATCCCCCTGGTCTTTATCCTTATTCTTAAAGATATTTTACATCTTTAAGTTATCTATTAGAGGTATAGCATTCCTATCTTTAATTTAGTAACCTTTTGTAACGGAACCCTCCAGGAGGTACATATCAGATGAGACAGTAGGAGGTTTCATCAATGTCCCATCTACGTCCCATGTATGTCCCAGAGGAGACATAGTCAGACAGATAGGGGCGGAAGGTTTTACTAGTGTCTTAGAAGGTTTATATAGGAAGCTGGTTCTCCTCTAGAGAAGAACCAGCGATTAGTCTCTGAATGGAAGTGGTTAGAAGCATTTGTCCTTCAATACGTGCAACTCATTCTACCTTCGACTCACCTTCTACTTACCTGTGACACTGCCGATTAGATAATCATACGTTCCGGTTAGGCTGGCCTCTTACACCTTTATTATTTCTAATACCTTCTATTAAATCCTCTATATCTAATTATTATGCTTATATAATTTCCACAATTCTTTTACTTGGTAAGATTATGTATTCCTACTCTTATTATATGGAGAAGAAGCTAGTATATATTATAATTATAGCTCCGTCCAGTTACTAACCTTCTTCTTACGCTAAGTATATAAAATTAAATATATGGTTGTTCTGTAATGTTTAATCTATTTCTAATACTAAATATACGCGTCTTATTATTCTCTATAGGCGTCTAGTGCCTTACTAAATTTATTATAGAGTCTTAGATTTAATCTACTATTAAAAAGCTTAATAGCGAACTTTTAGCTGTCCTTAAAGAACTACGCTATACTTATATAGCGGAATTAAAAGCTGCCTCTCTTTGTTTTACTGCCTCTCTTTATAAATGAAAAGCCTTAAAGGATTAAATAAACGCCTCTACTTAGTTAGTCTGTCTTAAGAAGGGTTATAAGAAGGTTTACTTAAAGGAACTTTATCTCGCTAAATAGGGTCTTTATAAAATAGAAGATAAAAAAAAGGATTTACTTCTACTAGAGATGGAAACAACTCCGAGTAATATAGTAATTGCTTCTCTTAGGTCCCCCTTAGGTAACTTATTCTTTATTAATCCTTCTTTATTAATATTGCCTAACCTAATTTCTTTTAATACTCCTATACCTTTCTTATAGCGTTTTTTTAGGTTATTTAGTAGTTTCTAAGTAGTCTTATTATAACCTATCCACTTAACCTTATACTATATTTTATTGTTAATGTTTTTATAACTAATAATCTTTAAAACTTTTTATTTGTCTTTTTCTTATCCTTTATACGTATTTACTTTATAAACTAGTAGCTTAATATTCCCATATACTAGCTCTAGCATAATAATATATTATATAGGGTAGATCTTTATCTTTTCTAGTAAGTTAAGTCTATACATAACTTCTAAAATCTTTACTTTAATTATAAATGGTCCTAGTCTAACGTAGTCTAACTTTTTGCTTAGTTGTCAACTCCTAAAATTTGTATAGTAACTATACTTTATCCCCTTTCTTAAGATCTAGTCCCTTAGATCTCTTAGTATTATAGTACCTTTTTATTCATGTCTGTACTAGTTTAGCTATCTCTTTAAGGTGTATATAAAGATTTATTAAGTTCTTTATTCTTTATTTAGCTATGCTATTTATTTTCTTTACTTAATATAGCGATAATAATATTCTTAGTTTATACCCGTAGTTTGCCTTAAAAGGTAATATGCCTATCCCTTCTTATAGTATTGTATTATACGCAAACTATATAATTAGTAATAATAATACCTAATTATTCTGTATATAATTAATATAATATCTTAGATACTGTTTTAACGTTTAGTTTAGTTTTTCTATTTAACCATCTGTCTATAGATAATATGCTATTAACATTACTGCGCAAACCCCTTATTCCGCTAAAAAAAATACCTCCTAGAATACTATTATAAATCTCAGATCTCTATCTAATATAATTTTTATTAGTACTCTGTGCCTTATAAAAATTTCTTTAACATAGATTCTAGCTATATCTTCCGCTAAGATTTCTTCCGCATATACTATAAAGTAGCCCTATTTAGTTAACTTATCTACTATTATAAGGATTATATTATAATCCTATCCAGTAATAGGGTCTCTTAATTTTAGTAACTTTATAATAAAGTCCTATAATATAACCTCCCATAGTCTTTCCGGTATTTTAATAGATTATAGCCCTCTATATAGCTTATGCCTTATTAGTTTATTCCTTTAGCAATCTAGATACTCCTTAGTAGTTTATCTTGCTATTCCCTAGATTCTATTAATAATATATTCTTCTTAAAGTCTTAATACTAAGCCTATAGCTCTACTATGTCCTTAAGTCATTCCCTTATAGAATTCTTTAACAAACTCCTTTGCTATTAATCTCGAAACATACGTCACTTCTCTATTAATATAGTCCTTATATCCTAGATCCTCTTTCTATACTTTTTAGATTCTTTATAACTAATTAATCTCTAGCGCCTTATAGGTCTTTAGTTATAGTCGCTAGTTTTAAATAATTATACCTAAGCGATGCCCCCTAGGTAATACCTCCTTAAGTAACTCCCCCTTCTCTCCCCTTAATATATTCGCATATATAATGCTATTAAATCCCCGCTATATCCCTAATAACCTCTATATATACCTCTATAAAGTATATTCCCTAGGTAGCTACTTTTTTTTAACCCTTTTTTCTTTATATTCTTCCTACTTATAGAAATATAACAACTATTACTAGAACTAGACCACTACCGTTACTAGAACTAAATAACCGTCACTAAAATTGAACAACTACCACTATTAGAACTAGATAACTACTATTACTAGAACTAGACAATTATTATTAAAACTAAACGACCGTTACTAGAACTAGATAATTACTATTACTAGAGTTAGACAACTATTACTAGAATTAAACAGCTACCGTTACTAGAATTAGATAATCACCATTACTAAAACCAAACAACTATCGTTATTAGGACTAGATAATTACCATTACTAAAACTAAATAACTGCCGTTACTAGAATTAGATAACCATTACTAGAACTAGATAACTACCGTTACTAAAACTTAACAACTATCGCTAGAACTAGATGGCTACTATTGCTAAAATAAGACGACTACCGTTACTAAATCTAGACGGACGTTATTAAAACTAAATAGCTATTACTAGAACTAGATAACCGTCCTTAATACTAAACAACCGTCTTTAAAACTAGATAATAACTATTACCAGTACAAGATAACAACTATTTAAATAACTAGCTGGCAAATATAGCTGGCGAATACCTATAGAGAATAATATAAATTAATTAGAGCTTTAAATTAGATACTAATATAGGTAGGTAGGTAGGTAGGTAGGTAGGTAGGTAGGTAGGTAGGTAAGTACTTAGGTAGATAGGTAAGTAAATATTAGGCCTAGTTAGGAATATTACTAATTAACAATTTAATGCCTCTATAAAGACTTCTCCCTTACCTTCTTATCAATCGCTTAACGCCTAAGTAATTATCTCTTTAGAATAATCTAGGGTTTTATAATAGATATAGATATAAATAGATATAAGTGGTAGGTAGGAGGAATTAATTTAGATTATTTAAATTATTTAAATTATTTTATATATAAAATAAGTGTCAGTCGTTATCTATAACTAACTAGTTATAGGGTAGTCACGTGCACTAGTTACGTAAGATAAGCGAGTATAAAATCCACTAAAATCCACCTGTAGAATAGTAGCATTAACAATAACAATCTTATCTATATATCTTAATATACGCATTTAATTCCCTTACACCTCTGCTGCGCCTCGTTAAATACTAACTTTAATAGGTTATAAGCCCGGCTACGCCTATAGAGGATTTTAATATAGCGTTGTCAAATAATGCGTGGAGAGAGCTGTCTTTATAGCGGTTATTAAATAATTAATATAACGTGTACCAAAAGCTTAACCACGACGCGTCTAGCAGCAATATACGCTACCAATGCTTTAAAAAGAAGTAGATAATAATCAAAATTAATTAGTATAATCTTAATTACGACAACGCGATATAAATATAGCAAGTCCCCAATTAACTTAATACGTAATTACTGCACTTAAGATAAGCGAAAGTAGTAGTAGCAAGAACCTACTGCCCGATAGCATAAAGCTAAAGGGAGAGGAGAACTATGTTGCATAAAAGGAATTAATAAAGGATATTGCCGTTGCAAACGGATTAAGATGATATATTTACGTAAAGGGAAAAGCACTTAAGTACGTGGATAAGTTTAATAAAAAAGCCAATAAGATAAAGCTAGCAGTATAGCTGATATAGGAAGCTAGAGGCTTAAGCATAAAGATTATTATTAAGCTTAATATCAAGAGCACCCCTATATAAATGCTAGTAGAATGCAAGTTAGCGCATAAGATATAGGTAACTTTATAGACTTAGTATAAGGAAACCAGAGCAGTTCTCAGCTATAACGCTATTAAATTATATATAAAGATTAAGTATGACAACTACCCCAATCTTAAGCACTTTATTATCGCATTTAAGAAAGCTATTAAAAAGCTAGCAAATCTTAATATTTCCCCACCTAAATTATGGCATCCAATTCTCTTTATTATGGCCCTATCTAATATATAGCCCATTTAGGCAGAACAATAGCAATTAAATTCTTAAAAGGAATTAACTTAACTATTACTCTCCGCCCTAATTAAAGATATTATAGATAAGGCATAAAATAAGAATAATAAGGCTAAGGAAGGTATACTATATAAGGGGAAGCCTAATAAAAAGGGGAAATAAAAGGCAAAGGAGAATAGGGAGAAGAGTGTAAAAAAAGTACTATAAGAACTGCAAGAAACTAAACGCCCGTTACGAACCTAAAAACCACTTTATTACAAATAAGAAGTTACGTTATAAATGGGAAGAAAAGATAGGTAAGAAGTTTATTCTATATTAGGAACCTAATAAGAAAAAGTTAGGTAGGAAGAGTAGGAAGAAAGAACCTAGCAGTAACTCCTTAGACAATAACAATGCTTGCGGTAACTTAGATAATAGCGATACTTAAACGTTCGCAAAGAAAGAGTTAGGGTACCTCTATATATACCTAAATAGAAAAAACCGATTACTAATTAAGCAGAAAGGAATACTATTTAATGCTAAAGCTAAAACCTATATCGCCAAATTAATTAACGACTTTAATACTAGTATATACGTACCAGCATCTCTGCCATTAATTAACATAGTAGGTAGAGAAGCTACACCGCTTGGCTTTGGTAAGAGAATAATTATCTATACTATAGATATAGGAGAGACGCATACGCTAAACCTTAGCAAGGTGCAGTATCTACTAAACTGTGGCATTAATATCTTTAGAGCTAGAAAGCTCCTAGGTAGAGGTAATATCTAAATTAAATATACGCATTCCCTATAGTTATATAAAAAAAGATATTAGAGACGTTCATTCAACTCTAGTATTATCGCTTTAGCTATTTTAGCCTTAAGAATATATAGAAGACATAACTTTTAAAAAGAAAGAGTTGGGCGCCATATAATAGGAGGATAAAGACTTAAGGCTCTATAACCTATGCGAGAAGGGAAAAGCTATAAAATATATATAAAGACACGCTAAACCGTAAAATCTGCGGGTGTTTAACAAAGTACATATTAACGTGGTAATAATTACCCCTTAAGGCATTAGAAAAAAGAAATATGCTATAGTATTTACTAAAAAGGCAACTTTAGTTCAGTGGGCTTACTTCTATAAGTTAAAGAATGGCGTATATAACACTTTAGTTAAATACTAAAAGATAATAAAAACTTAATTTAGAAGAGTTATTAAAAAGTGGTATATAGACGGAGGTAAAGAATATGGCCTAAAGAAGCTAGCTAAGCTTATAGATAATCTAAGGCAGGTAGTAAAGCTTACTACACTATATAACCTAGAGTAAGACGGCACTTCTAAACAAATAATTAGTATTCTCTGCAAGCGTATATAAACCGCGATAATTAATATAGATATTTCACAGTTCCTTTAGCTACTAATATTTAAGTTAATAGTATTAATTACTAATTAAACAACTACCTTTTTATTAAAGGGCAAGACCCCATTTAAAGCTTTTATAGATAAGTTTTACCTAAATTAAGATAACAGACCATCCGTAGCTTATTTATTGGTACTTAACTGCAAGATATATATCTAAATACTAAAGGAGCGCCAAATTATTAGCTAGAAGGTTGCTATATGGGCCAAGGTAGGAATTCTTATAGGCTATAAAGGAAGCTATATCTTTAAGGTATATATACCTTTAAGAAAAGGATCCGCCGAAAATAGGATTGTATAATCCTTAAATATTAGATTTAATAAAGGAGGCTTTATTATAAAGCCCCTATTAGAAAGACAATACTAATATTCTAGTACCTACTAGAAATAGGGGTAAAAGTACTAAGAGTTAGGATTGATAAGATAGTGACTAATTTATTAGAGAGTTCCTAATATACCCGGAAACATTAAGCATTAACCCTAATTAGTACTTAAAAAGGCCATTACGCTAGAGCTTTAAATTAATAAGAATTTAGAATAACTAAATGTTAACTCTAATATTAAACCCAAATTGGAATATAATACTAAATTAATGCCAGAGACTACTTAGGAGAGAGCTAAAACTAAAATAGCACCTAAGTTAAGGAGTTGACCTAAAGGTTTAAAGAATAAGGTTTATATCCTAAACCCGAAGCTTAATAAAGAGACTTAATAAGCTACTTAACAGTTAAAGCTAAAATTGAGCTTTAACTCTAAATTAAATACAGCATTCTATACTACATATGCAGCTAGCCTAGTATTATTAATCCATAATAATCTTAAGATAATTAAGGAGGCAAAGATAAGACCTAATTAGCTAGAATAGAAGAAGGTAATTAAGAGGGAGTACTAAGGCCTAATTTATAAGGGAACCTAGAAGCTTTTAAGATAATTAAAGCTGCTAAATAGCATTAAGGTACTGCCAGAAAAGCTTATCCTAAAGACTAAAAGGGATAGAGACGGCAATATCCTAAAGCGGAAGATAAGATAGGTTATTAAAGGGTTTAAACAGTAGTAGGGAAAGGACTTTAACTAAATATTCGCGGGAGTATATAAGAGTATTATATGGAAGCTGGCAGTCGCCCTCGCAGCTCTATTTAACTTAGAAATTAAGTAAATAGATATAGTTAGAGCCTTTCTAAACTTAACCGCTAACACAGATATCTATATAAAAGTACTACCTAACTAGGAACTTAAAGGATGTACCTAAATGGGTATATAAGCTCCTAAAAGCGCTATATAGTCTAAAATAGGCACCTTAACTATGGCAGAAGGAATTAGCCTCTACACTTTAGTAATTAGGGTTTAAAGTATTCACTAGTAACTAATATATATATATATTAATAATATATTAATTATTGGTAAAGATAAGGCCAAGATTAAGGCTCTAAAGAAGAGTTTAATAAAAAGATTTAAGATAGAGGACCTAGGCCCTATAGAATACTTTATAGGGGTAAAAAAAACTCAAAACAGGAAGGAAGGGACGATTACCCTATATTAGGATGCATATATTAGCAAGATCCTTAAATAATATAGTATAGAGAATTATTATCTAGTTAATACGCTAATAGCAGCTAGAGCTACTAAACTTATAGTACCCTTTAACGGATAGGCAACGGTTAAAGATACTAAGCTTTATAGATTAAAGATCGGCTCTCTAATATATCTAGCAATCTAAACTAGACCGAATATCGCACACGAAGTCTTAGTACTGTTATAATTTCTATTAAACCCCTCTCCACAGTATATAAAAGCTATAGATTAGATACTTTAATATCTATAAGACACGACGCTCCTAGGAATTAAATATTAGGAGTATACAGGTAATCCAAAGACACTCCTTTACGGATTATTACGGGACGGGGTTAATGGCAGCTAAACGTATATATTTGAGGAGTCTATAAGACGTTACGCAATCGATTATAAGGGTCGAGGGCGTAAGGAGGTGATATACCCACGTGTAGCTAATATAAGCTGTACGCAAGGTATACATAAGAGCACGGGGCTCTCCTATAGAGGCCCCTACGGTTAGGTTCTATAACACTACCCCCCCTCCTACTAAGGCGGAGCTTTAGTGACGCTGTGGTTGCTATGTATATATAGGGGGAACATTTAGGGTATAGAGAAGAAGAAGAAATATTATTATAGGCATAATAGGCTTATACGGATGCTTCTAACTTGGGACTTAGGGGTTATTGGTAAGGTATAAGGGGAGTCGCTAAGGCGCTAGTAGTGGGCAAGCTAATAGCGATTTTCCATCCCGGGGATGGAAAATCCTAATTAGCTAGTTTTTCCTTAGCGTCTAGAATCTAACTAATTAGATAACTTTAACTGCCAGTTAAAGTTCCTGGACATCTTAAAGTTTTTCGGTTATATAATTGCACTTTATGGCAATCTGCGGCAATCTAATAGTAATTTGCCCTTATATGGCGATATATAACGGTTTAACTCTATAAGGGCTCCTATAGAGGATTAGGCACAAAATCTCTACTTAGGCCCGGTTTCTGTGGGTTTATATAGTAGATATTGCTAATTAGGTTCTTTGCATTCTTAAAGTCTTCCCATAGTTACCATTCTAGATAATCTATATTAAATCCTATATAGGTGGCTTTATAGTAGAGCCGCCATCCTCTGTCTTTACTAAAGTATTTAGAGTTAATAATTTATTTAACGGTCCACTCCTTATAGTTCTCGTCTTTATTCTTATCTCAGATTAGTACTAGTAGGGGTTTAGGCTGTATTTGTTCTAGTAGAGGGTTAGGTTAGTAAAGGTATAGTAGCTATAGGTAAAATACGGGCTATACTCCGCGGGTAGCTAAGGCGGGCAGAAGCTCTAGTTTATATACGGCTCCCTTATTAATAACTTGTTTAATTTAGTAGGGGCCAAGGTTCTTATAATTAAGTGACTTTATAGGCCTCTATATAGAAATATTGTGTATATCTAACTATACCTAGTCGCTAATACGCATCTTAGGTGGTAGTGTTCTATAACAGTTAATAAAGTAAGCTTATTTTGCTTGGGCCTAGGCCATTTCTTCTTTATAGTAGTTAAGTAGATCTTTTATATAGTCTATATATTAATTAGTAAGTAGTATCTTAAGGTATTTTCTATATGGCAGTTTCTTATTAATAGGCTCTAGTAGCTCTATACCAGATTATAGGTAATAACCTCTATTCGCGAAGAATGGGGTAAGTCCTATAGTGGCTAAAACATGGTTATTTACTGCAAATTTACCTAGCAGAAGGTGGTCTACTTAGCTATCCTAACTATAGGCGACTACCTATTGTAAGTACGCCTTTATGCTAGTGTTAGCGTTTTCCAGTTATTTAGCAGTTTTGTGGTAAAAGGATATAGACATCTTAATAGAGATACTAAGGCGTTAGCAGATCCGCCTCCATACGTTAAAATCAAATTATATGCCTTAGTTAGACATAGTGGAGTTAGGTAACCTATGTAGTTAGTAGACTTTGTAGAGAAAGGTATTGGCAATGTTGCTTATAGCTACGCCTTTAGTTAGGATATAGTAGCGTTCTTTTATAAGTTGGCATATTATTATAAGGATGTTCTTATAGGTTTAGCTATATTATTTATAAGGCAGTAGGTTAATAACAAAATCTATAGCGATATCTGCCTATTGGCGTATAGGTATTAGTAGAGAGTGTAATAGCCCTTAGTACTTTATATAAAATACTTTAGCACGCTTATAGCTATAGCAGGTACTTATAAAGCGTTTAACTAAGTCTATTATTTTAGGCTAAAAGTAGTATTAGCTAAGGAGCTTATAGGTTCCTTTCTTACCTAGGTAGCCGCTTAACCAGAGGTTGTAGGCCATTTGGATTAGTTGCTATTATAGGTCTTCTAAGTTAGGGATAAATAGATGGCCTCTATAATAGAGCCTGTTCTCTTTTACTTTTAAGGCTGCTATATTAATCTGGCCTAAGCTTTAAAGGTTAGTAGGTAGCATATAGGTGCTAGCAATCTTTGTAGTAATTAGTTAATACAGTAATAGGTTAATAGAGATATTATATACTACGGTAATAAGCTTATTAATTTTAGGGGGTAATTCTAGTTCTATGGTATAAAGCTAAGGGGCGGTTGGTTCTATCTTAGGTAGTATATCTAGGGCCAAGTTTTATGCTTTTAGGATTATCTATTATTGGAATTAATTATAAGGGTTAACGTAGTCTGCGGGCAAGTGGGCCGTCTGGGCATATGGGCCACTCTAAAACCCCACCAAAAAACCCAAAAAGTGCTCTTTAATATCTTAACAATAGCTTAATAATAAATAAATAAAAATTATAATTAGACTTTTATACTTACTTTAAGACCTCTATTAAAGTTTTAAAGTAATTTAATAAGTAGTTTTTAAGATATAATAATTAAGCTTAAATTTAAGAGCTAAATTTTAATAAATTTTAATAAATTAATAATAGACAAACTAATTAGTATAAAACTTTAATAAAGGTCTTAAAGTAAGTATAAAAGTCTAATTATAAATTTTTATAATTTATTATTAAGCTGTTGTTAAGATATTAAAGAGCACTTTTTGGTTTTTTAGTGGGGTTTTAGAGTGGCCCACATGCCCAGACGGCCCACTTGCCCGCAGACTACGTTATCTTTTAACTAAGGAAGGTCTTATAAATGGCGTATTAGGCTATTAGGCTTAGTACCTTATACTCCTAGCCTATATGCAATTTTAAAGTTAAAACTAGAGAGAAATTTGTTCTAGTATACTTGGCGTTAATTTAGTTGCTTTATAGTTATAAAGTACTTAAGGTTATAATAATCTATAAGGACTTTAGTTGGCTAGTTAGGTTCTGCTAAGAAGAGTTCTAGTTAGAATTTTTTAAATGCTTATATAATTGCAAGAAGTTTTTTATTATAGATCTTGTAGTTATACTCTTATAGTATAAGCTTAGATAAGTAGAATGCAACTAGGTGGAGAAGGCCGTTATTACCTATCTAGGAAAGGATACCTGTGTTAACATGGTCTAAGGAGTTAGTTTTAAGGTAGAGTTGCTGTCCTAGTGTAAAGTAAGCTAGGATAGGTGCTTTAGTGAAAGTATCTTTAAGGGTTTAGAATGCCTTCTTGTATTTAGGCATCTAGGTAAAATATAGGTATGTTTTTTTTTCTTTTATAGGAAGACCCTTTATTTATATTATTGCTATAAGTGGTGCTATAACGCCTAAGAAGTTGCGTATAAATTTTTAATAGAAGTTAGCACAACTAAAAAAGGCTTGTATATCCTTAATACAGTTAGGAGTTTGCTATTTAGTAATTATTTATACCTTCTTAGGGTCTATATAGACACCCTTAGTAGTGACAATTAGTCTAAGGTATTTTACTTCTGTAACTAAAAATTCGCACTTCTTTAAATTAATATAAAGTCCTATATCTCTAAGGCGCTATAGGACCTTCTAAATGTGCTTAGTATGTTAGGAAAACGGGAGAGTGGTTGGGGCTAGCCCGGGGTCATTTTAGCTGGATCCGCTGATCTGCTTATATACACTTCTTTACGCTAGCCCAGGGCCACCTTAGCCACTTTAGCTACTTTAGCTACTTTATATCTAATAGCTATAATATTTATAATATTTCCTATAACTGCAATATTTATAAAATAATTAAAATTTAAAATATTAAATTAATAGTTAAAAGGGTATATATAGCAGA
>Ga0307507_10001383_pt1 | contig 54451 bp, 20 predicted proteins | sample 7_EM_MG_FD_207223 | JGI IMG/M metagenome (GOLD analysis project Ga0307507, IMG submission 207223) | Populus trichocarpa ectomycorrhiza microbial communities from riparian zone in the Pacific Northwest, United States - 7_EM | ecosystem: Host-associated > Plants > Roots > Unclassified | place... | reverse complement strand
CCGTCACGTGAGGCAAGTTGCCGTCACGTGTCGCCGCGGCACTAGCGTGGCGAGGAGCCTTAAGCTCCTCACCCTTCCTCAAGCAGGAGGAAGAAAAAGAAACAACAATTATCATACTATCTACGAACCGTAGCTACGTGATATTACCTTGTATTACCAACACTGATTAGTGGTTAACTTCACTATTATACCATAGAACAGCTAGGTATTCCACTAAGAAAAGACAAGCCACTATACCAGTGCTACTCGTGCTAGAGAAAGCTGTCTTTTAAGGTTAGAACTGGTCCTAAACCTTAAATAGAACTCTTCTACGAATCTAAGGATTTAAAGGCTAGAACTAGTCTTAAGCCTTTCTAAGATTATAGATTCTTGCGTCTATTACGCAGAACAATACGCTTTACGAGTCTTTGTAATTTAAGGCTAGAACTGGTCCTAAGCCCTATAATTGCAGATTCTCGTCTAAACGCGTACTAAACGACAATCAACAATCCTTATACTAATAACACCTCCTCTCCTATAACCTAATAACACTTCCCTTTCTCCGAAAATATGGCTACGATTACTCTAAATAACTAGAGAGATTCCTTACTACTAGGGGTAGCTGCGTACGCGAAACTTATTAATAAAGATTAGGACGAATTTCCCGTTTTTAATATAACAACCTATATGGTAAAATAAGTTAATGGCTTCCTCCTATACCATATTCTCTTCTACTAAAGTAGACACTACGTCGATGTATAACTGTGGGAATATTTCAGGGAGGATTTTATAGGATAGACCGCTGACACCTAGGCACTTAGTAATGTTAATATTGTTTAAGATTTTTAAGACTTCCTTTAGGAGAATAGAGTATTTGTCCCTATAGATGGGGGCATTATTAGAGATAACATTCAGGAGCAGGTCCTTAACGTAAAGGAAGAGCACAAATGGACTTTATAAGAGATTAAGCACCAAATACGCACTATAAAGAAGTTTAACTTTTAATGGAATCCCAATAACAAACAGCCATAATTAACACCTTTCTATAGTCCCCTACTAGCTACATAAGCATCTTCAGCCCAACTACTAGCTGCTCTACTAATTCCACTAGCTATTCTAACTGCTGTACTACCAGTTGTCCCAATCGCTGCACTACTAGAGACGCTTTAACCTCCGCAGCAACCTCCGTAAGAATCTCCGTAGCAATCTCAGCAGCAAGCTCCATAAGAACTACCATAGACAACCTTAGGCTATTAAACACCTCAAGTTCCTCAGCCTTAAGTTCCTTAGGCTGCCGTATCTCAACCTATACCTTAAGCTCCGTCCCACCAGAGATTCTTAACCTTATTTAACTTAAGCGCTGAGACATTTCCTCTAACCCCTACCGCGACTAGATAACTGGCATAATAAGCTAGATCTGTGAATAATATCCTAACCCACTAGCAGCAAGCTTGACAAGAACCTCTATAGCAACCTCCGCAGCAATCTCTGCAGCAATCTCCATAGTAACCTCCATAACGACCTCCGCAATAACCTCCGTAATAACCTCTATAACTACTACGCAATAAGCAACCCCACCCGCTATATCAGCAATATAGATAGCAGAATGCTTACAACAAGGTTGGATTGCCAGAGGTTTAGTATTAAAAGATTAGATTGCTAGAGGTTCAATATTACAAGAAGCTTAATTATGGCGAATATAACAGTTATAATAACGGCTAGTACTGCACCGATTGCTCCTACGGATGAAGAAGGTATAGATAAGGCCGTGGCAGCTATGATAGACGCAGAGGCTCTGGCTACCGCGGAGGAGGCTCTTGTGGAGGATCTAGTGGAGGATTTCCTACCAAAGGAAAAGCTTAATTTAACAACACTATTACTCTTTAACGGATGCACCCTCTCCCTAAACAAGGATTCTATTGCTTTGCGCCAGAAGGGTTAAGGCAAGAAGATTAATATTATTAACGCTAATTCTCTAAAGCAAGGATACATGGAGTAACGCGCTTATAGAGCCTATGTTGCTTCTATCTGTTAACCCAAGGCTTCCTTTAATCTCTCTATTGCCGCTCAACACCAGGAACCAACTAAAGATGATATTCTTACCCTAAATAAGCGTCTTTCCTGGCAAATGAACTATCTTAATTGGGGACTACTCTACGTGCCTATTAATCTTCCCACCGCTAAGCTCTTTGTATTTATTAATAGGTAGTTTATAAATAATAAAGATTTTAGCTTCTAGCTGGGATATAAGATTATTATTGCAAATAAGTCTACTAGAGAAAACAACTTTATAATCTATAGCAATCTTATCCATTAGAGCTTAACTAAGAGCAAGCATATTACTCAAAGCGTTCTAGCGTTAAAGATATATAGAATGGTTGGTGGAGTTAACATAGCAATCGCAATTGGAACTACCCTAAAGATAATTATAGATTAACTTAAACTTCCCATTATCCCCATAATCGTGTGTACCGACTTATATTCCCTTTATAAGTGTTTAGTCAAGCTTAGTACCACAAAGAAGAAGCGCCTTATAATTAACATTATAGCACTTTGGCAATCCTATAAACGGCAAGAACTCTTTAAGATTTAATGGATTAACGGTTAAAATAACCTAGTAGACGTAATAATGAAGGTAAACCTAAATAAGGCTCTAGAAACGTTTGTTAATACAAACACTCTATATATATAAGTTAAAGGTTAAGTTAAAAGGGAGTAGGAGTATAATATTCTGCAGACCCTAACTTAAACCAGCCAATCAGGATTTTCCATCCCCGGGATAGAAAATCGCTATTAGCTCGCTTACTACTAGCGCCTTGGCGGCCCTCCTAATAAAATATCTACCTACAACTCCTAAGTAAGAAAGCACCACGTGCTAAGAGGCAAATTTTGGGATAGCGAGACTTATATTACAATGGCAATAGTAAGTAAAGAGGATTAATATTTGTTACGCTAGTCGAGCGGTATATATATGTAGATGGCAACCGCAAAAGAAGAGTTGCCAGTGTTGGGAATACAGGCAAGTTGCCGTCACGTAAGGCAAGTTGCCGTCAAGTGTCGCCGCGGCACTAGCGTGGCGAGGAGCCTTAAGCTCCTCACCCTTCCTCAAGCAGGAGGAAGAAAAAGAAATAACAATTATCATACTATCTATGAACCGTAGCTACGTGATATCACCTTGTGTTACTAATAGATACTTATAGGGTCTTCCCCTTCCTTAGTAAGGTAGTTATACTTTTCTGGTTTTAGTAAGGGACGGTTTCTATATAGAGGCAGTCTTTATAGACGGTTTGTATATACAGACAGTTTTGTTAACTTGGATATTGTTAACTTAGGTATTATTAACTTAAATATCTTTAACTTAAATATTTCTAGAGTCTGTTAAGTATAGTTTAACAGCAGTGCTGCGGAACTTTATAGGGCCGCTAGGTAGGTTAACAGCATATATTTCTCCTTTAATATTTAGTAGGTTATATAGTCCTGCCCAGTATCTAGGTTGTCCTATATTGCCTTCTCTTTAGACTAGTACTAAAGAGTTAAGGGGTAGATTATAAATTGCGGTAGTATTGGGGCTATTATATATGCTAAGTGCATCTACAACCTGGCGCTCTACTTGTATCTTTTTTACTTCCTCTATAGCTTTCTTAAATATAATCGCATGCTATATTACTATCCCTTAACCCGTCAACTTGGGCACGCAAGCTATCGATAAGAGCCCACCAATCAGATCAGTAGGATCCAGTAGCCGTGCTCAGGAATACAAAATTCAGGGAGTGGCCAAGGCTTCGGGGGGGGGTTTTTCGCCGTCTTATTTTGGGGAATCTTATATTGAGTCTTCTGAACAAGATCTGCATCAATTCTAGCGTGATTAGACGGCATGGCGGTGGTGTATTTGATGGTTGAATTCTACGCGTTGTTCTGATTCTGGTGTTCGCGCACGAGCCTTCCCCTCTGCTCGCCCTGACGGGTCAAGGGATAGGTAAAGGTACGTTGGACTCTGTTATTTAGGGGTACGCTCTAAATACTAATAGTGTGGGTATTAGGCCGTCTGGTCCTACGGAGTCATTAATTACTTTAAAGGCCATTTACAGTGCTATATCCTTATTAATTCCTGGTATCTTAAAAGTGATAATGTGGTATATGCGTTGTAAGGGGCTGTAGTAACGCTCTACCATACCAATTAAGTTATAAGCTTTAACTGGTATGCTCTTTGTGGTAGTGCCTATGTTGGTCGCGTATTGCTTAAACTCTTTACTAATAAAGTTCTTACCTATGTTATATGCAATTACATCTAGGGGGCCTAGGTATATATTAATCTAGCACGCTCGTAACATGTCCTCTATATGTTTAGCGCTAATATTTTATAGCTATCTGCCTGCTTAAAATTGGGTGCCTTTATTAACGATATAAAGTATAGACTTGCTGTTAATATATATAATGTTAACAACAATACAGTAGTTAAAATTAATGTTATCCTTTAAGGTGAATCTGAATCTGCCTGGTAACTTTCCGTGCTTTTAATAGTATAAGTAGTAGCGGGTAATATGCTTAAGGGTCTTATAATTAGCATTGTTTTTATAGCTAGCATAATCTAATATTCTCTTAAGTCGCTCTACTAATAGATGTCTAAAGCGTTAGTATAGGCGTCGCAATTCTATATTAGTTAAATAGCATAGGTTTTAGTTAAAAGACTCTGTAATAAACATATGTAATAAGGTATCCTATAGTAGAAACGGGTGTCCAAATTGGCGTATAACTGGTATGGTTTTTAAGGGGGTTATTAGAACATTCTTTAGGTTGTTAAAGTACACTTATAAGTTATCTATATCTGCTAAGTAAAGTAGAAAAGGGGTGTTAACTTTAACAACATAAAATTCTACTATGCCTATTGGTGTAGCTACCTTAATAGAACCAATAGAAGATGTAGAACCTATTCTAAACTATACACTAACTATACCTTTTGTGGACTTGTTTAACTATACTTTATTAATCCTCTAAAGTGCAAGAAACTAACTATATCCTACTATAGAATGTTTAGAGGCTTTAGTGTTAATTATTACACCTATAAACTTTATAGAGGTGTAGTGTAAGGTTATATTATACGTAAACGGGTCTGTGTTAGTAAGGAATGCATCTATTATGGTATTAATTATTGTAACTACGTGGCTATATGCTCTATTAGCTAGTTTTAAGGCTGTAGCTGTTGTATTATCTAGTTCGATCTCACTATATAAAGTATAATATACTGTGGCCTATTTATCCTTATTTAGTAAAGTGCTGGGGTCCATGTTAACTATAAGAGCGTTAAATACGTTAGTGGTCTCGTTGTCTGAGTCATTGTCCTTATTATTGTCGCCTTTATAGTCCATAATATATTGCTTTATTCGCTCCTAAAAGCGGTCCCTAAACTTATTTTTAAACTTAGTCTTAGACTCTTCTTACTCCTCCTTAGTATATTTCTATAAGTAATATCCCTCCTTATTACATATAAAGTAATATAGTTTCTATTAGTTGCGGTTATATAGGGGGTTGCTGCGGTTGCTATGGTTGTTATAGTTATAGTTATTACCTCTTCTATGGAATTGTCGGTCTGTAAAGAAAGCTTATATCTTCTTTGCATGCTCTTTCTTATATGCTGTAATAAACAATTAAAGTCTGTTAATAAGGGCTCTAAGGTTATCTGGTGGGTTAGAGACTGTATATCTATATGCTAGTATTCCCTAGCAAGAAGTGACGATTTTATTATAGAGGAAGTCTATGGTTTGTAGGGTAGGTCTAAGGCTATGCTATAGTTAACGAAGTCTGTAGATTAGTAATTAGAGACATTTACTTATAGACTTATCTGTATTTTCTGCCATTACTATTATAAGTGTAATAGTATTTTATTTATCTAGATTCTTGCATTAAAATCCTAGTCCTTTAAAGAAATTCTGAAGGTGTTTATAAGCTTTAGCAAATGGTAGGTGGGACAGTTAGTTTATATAAAAGTGGTCTAAAGCTAGTCCTTTTAGCATAGTAGGGAATGCCTTAAGGTAAGCTTTTTAGGGTACGTCCGCTTAATTATAAATATTATAGAATATTATTAATTTGTAGTTGAGGCTTTCGTTTATGCCACTGTATTTCTGCTCTTTTATATATATCTTGGCTGCATTTGCAATTTCTTTACTATAGCCAGTTATAGTAACAGGGCGGTTCTCCTTATTTATAGGTTGTTTGTAAGGTTGCTTGTCACGGGACACCTCCGTGACACCTTATACACGTCCACCTGTTTCCACCTGTTTCCACTGACGCAGCAAGAAGAGACCGACCGCGAGACGACAATCTGATGGCAATCTGCCGCATTCTGCCATATTCTGCCAAGTCCACCGAATTCTGCCAAGTTCTGCCAGGACCGCTACTTAAATCCTATTCTGCTTTGTGCATGTGTCGACTAAGCAACCAAACTAACAATATATACCCTTTCTTCCCGTTTCCTTACCTTCTCTCCTTACATAATGTCTTAACTTTATCACACAGTTTATGTACGTAGCTTAATAATATCTACTTTGCTATATATTATCGTCGCTTATACTTACTCTGTAATACTATATTGCGTTAAACCATATACTCTATCCTGCTCTAACCAACATATAGAATAACCCAGAAACCCCCTTATCTATAAACAACCTATATACCCTATTTACTAAACAAATAAGAAGTCTCTAAGAGGCTTTTATAAACGCTCTTACCCAATAAAAAACTTAATATTATAAGACGATCTAATCCCTAAGAAAGGAAGTTAAAGAGATTTGTTATAACCCACCGCCTGCTACACCGTCGCCCCTACCTATCCCTACTACTATTAACCCACAAACACTAGATAAGAAGAACGCATCTAAAACTAACTCCTTAACCCCAAATTCGCCAGTTAATGCCCTTAAAAAAAAGTTATCTAAATGTCTCCCTAATCCTCTTGCCTATTCTAGTAAGAGGAGTAAGCTACGCTCTTTTCTTAACCAACTTTAGAACAAGTTAAGCGGCAATATTAACCGCTACCCTACCCCTAATAGTTAGCTTTATTACGCTATAAGCCGCCTAAAAGGAGATGCCGTAGATACTGTATACCCGTTCTAACTAAGTACGGTAGAGGAACTAGTTACTATACTAGAAGCATCTTATGGCGACCCTAACTAAGTTGCTATGTTATAAAGGAAACTAAATAAGATAACATAGGGCTCTAAGAACTTCCTATTATACTTTACTAAATTCTACCGCTACGCCAAAGAGACTAAATGGAATGAACCCGCCTTAATTAATTGCCTAGTAGTCTCTAAACCCTAAATTAAAAGCATCTCTTATAGGAGTTAAACTGCTAGGTACTGTTACTGCCTGCGCCAACGTTATTAATGGCCTATATAACAACTTACTACGCCTTACCCCAAAACATATACCTTAATACTCTGCCCCCTAGCCCCGCAAGGACTTAGACGCTATAGATATTAACACTAGAACCCTTTCCTATGCCCTAAAAGGATCCGCTAAATAAGAGCAACGCATTAAACATGGCTTTTATTTTAAGTGCGGAAGCGACGCTTATATCTCCAGCTACTGCTCCGTCCCTTTCTAAAAAATTTACAAATGGTTAATATTAGCAGCCGTTTACTACACTAATCCTCTAGTTACCGTCCCTAATCTTTACCTAGTTTCAGCCCTATATCTAGTAAGCACTACTTATAAGGATGAAGTTATAACTGACGTTCTATAGGAACCCCTTCCTACTCGCCACTAAAAGGCACGTCCTGGAGTTAAGTCGCTCTCTGGGACAGCTATATTACAGGATCTCGTTAAACGCATTAGATGTTACAAACCCTAACTCTTGGGATTGTAGTATAACCGTTAACTGCCGTCTTTAGCAGAAAAGTTAATAGGCTAATGCTTAAGTCCTAATTAACATAGGAGCTAGCGGCATAGGATTTATTAACAAGATCTTCGCGTAAGACAATAGGTTTACCCTAACACCCCTTAACCAATATATTAACGTATTTAAATTTAATAGCAAACGCACTGTCTTGGGCCGTATTACTTATATAGCGGCCCTAAGACTCCAATACCTAAACCATAAAGAATTAATTAAGCTCTTTGTGACTACCCTAGGTTACCTAGTAATCCTTAGACAACCCTAGATGAAGCTATATAAGGTAACTATTAATTAGGATAACCTTAAGCTTCTATTTACCGCCTCCCGTTATAAGCAGAAGTGCCTTATAACTTACTACTTAGACCCTAAACTAAAATCTAAAAAATCCACCCAATTCCACCAACCTAAGAATTCCACTAAATTCTACTAATATGAGAATTCCACTAATGTCTACTAAGAACCCGGAAATTATACTAAACTACACAAACTAACTCTAACTACTACACCCCAAACTAAGTAGAAGCTTAAGCTTAACATATAAAGGTACTAGAAGAACTGGTATTTCACTATAAAAAGGATACTTAAAGAACCTAAAACCATGTAAGAAACTAAGGATAATCTAAGCCCGCTTAACACCTTAGATATTTATATAATTGGAGCTACCCTATTAGTATGACTCGCCAGGAAACCTAAACACACGATCTTCGCCGTTATAATGGCTGATATTAAGAAGGCCTTAGTACTAAAGAAGCACACTAACCTGGCTATAAAAGTACCAGTAGAATACTATAATTATTTAGATATATTCTTATAAAAGGAAGCCAATAAGCTACTGGAATGCCATCCATATAATTATAAGATTATAGTTAAAGAAGGAAAACATTCTAGATTTGGACCCTTATACAAAATGTCCTAAAACAAACTTTAGGTACTATGGAAGTACTTAAATAAACATCTAGATAAAGGATTTATTAGAGCAAGTTCTTTACCTATAGCTATACCAGTAATCTTTATTTAGAAACCTAGTGGTGGTTTACGCTTCTGTGTAGACTACTAAGCTCTTAATGCTATTACTATTAAGAACTAATACCTAATCCTGTTAATCTAAGAGACACTAAACCAATTAAGTAAGGCTCGCTTTTATATAAAGCTTAATATTATTTACGTATTTAACCGCCTCCGTATCGCAAAAGGAGATAAATGGCTTACTGTATTCCGTACTTAATACGGATTATTTAAATACTTAGTAATGCTATTTGGCCTTGTAAACGCCCTAAGTTTATTCTAACACTTTATAAATAACACCCTACGCCTATACCTGGACGTCTTTTATACTGCTTATATTAATAACATCTTAATATACAGCAATAATCTGGCTAAATATTAAAAATATATTAAACTGGTCCTGCAAGCCTTGCGTGGAGCCAGCCTATAATTAGATATAGATAAATGCGAGTTCCACAAAACAGAAGTCCTATACCTTAGACTTATTATTTCCACAGACGGCGTATAAATGGACCCTAAGAAAGTTAAAGCAGTTGTAAACTGGTAAGAACCTGAGAATGTTAAGGATATAAGGGCCTTTATAGGCTTCGCCAACTTCTATTAATGGTTTATTGATAACTTCTCCACCTTGGTTTTACCCCTTATGGCCTTAACCCAAAAGGATAAAGCCTTTATCTTCAATAAGGAATGTAAGAAGGCCTTTGCTTATTTAAAGGTTATGTTTACTACTATACCTATGCTCTAACACTTTAACCTAGACTAAATAAGTGTTGTAGAAGCTAACTTATCTAATTACGTTACTAAAGGCATTCTGTCTTAATACAACAAGGAAGGAGTATTGCACCCTATAGCATACTTTTTAAAATAACTAAGCCTAGCTAAATGCAATTACAAGATCTACGATAAGGAATTGCTGGCTATTATTAGATGCTTTAAGCAATGGTAACTAGAACTAGAAGGAGCTAGATTCCTAATTAAAGTTCTTAGTAACTATAAAAACCTATAATACTTTATAACCACAAAACAGCTAAGCCACTATTAAGCCCGCTAGTTAGAATATCTGTCCCGATTCCAATTCTTAATTATATACTACCTAGGCGTTTAAAGCTAGAAGCCTGATGCCCTAACCTAACATTTATAGGACGCACCAGCTTAAGAAGAAGCGTGCTTTTACTATAATTAGACCCTGCTCCGCCCTAAGCTATTTAAACCTCCTACTAAAGATCTTACGGTATACATCCTTAAAATAACTAATTGAACTATTAAATAGATTATAGTTAACAAATATCCAAATAATGAGTTTATCTAAGAGATGCCTAAGCTAATTTAAGATGGCGTTAGACGCTCTAAAAAGATTTCTCTAAGTAAATGCGAAGCCTGCAGAAACTGCTTGTACTACTAAAACCGCCTAGTTATCCCTAATTACAATAAACTTAAGCTTAAGCTTCTTGAACACGTACACAATCTACCAGTAGCTGGCCACCTAGGCCGAGGAAAAACCCTAGAACTACTCTAACGGGAGTACTACTAGCTAAACATGCATAATATAATACGGAAGTATGTCTCTAGCTGCTATACCTGCCGATAAGCCAAAGCTTCATATAAGACATATAATGGCTTCCTAAAACTACTGCCTATTCCAGACTAAAGATAGAAGGACATCTTAATTAACTTTATTGTTGACCTCCCTATAAGTAAAGGCTGTATAAACATTATGGTAGTTATAGACCAACTATCTAAGATAAGACACTTAATTGCCTGCCCTAACATGTTAATACCTGCTGTTGCCTAACTATTCCTAGATTATATATAGAAACTTTATAAACTCCCTAAAACAATTGTCTCTAATAGAGGCCGCCAGTTTATCTTGGCGTTTTAGAAAGAACTAACTACCTAACTCCGCATTAAAGCACTGTTGTCTACAGCATATTACCTAGAAATGGATGGTTAAACAGAATATATAAATGCTATAATAGAACAGTATATTCGGATATACACGTTATATTTATAGGATAACTAGATAGACTAGCTTACATTTACTAAGTTTACTACAAATAACTCTGTCTTAGAAACCATAAAGGTCTCCCTATTTCTGGCTAATTATAACTAGCACCCGCGAATAGGTTTTAAACCTTTAGTAATGTTCCTTACCTAGCTTATTAGGCCTTATAAGTTATAGAAGTAAATAAGTTCATAAAGAAGATAGAAGAACTATAAGAGTTCCTTACTAATAAAATAACATAGGCCTAGTCTGTCTATAAAGCCGCAGCAAATAAGAACCAAACCCTAGCACCAGCTTACTAAATTAGTAACTTTGTCTAGCTAAATATAAGACATCTACACACAAAACGACCTACTAAGAAACTTAATTGGAAGAACGCCGGCCCTTATAAGGTTGAAAAAGTTGTCTCTCCTTATACCTACTGTTACGGCGCTGGTGGAAAACGGTGGATCTTGGCAGACGTGGATTATAGTAGACGCGAGTCACGTAACTTAAGGACCGCATAAAATATCAAGCGGCGCTGCTATTCTTCTCCTTCCTTTCTCTAGCTTTGGATCCTCGTTTATAAACTACCAATTATACAGGCTTGCGCGTCCCTCTTGCCATGCTCGTGCCTTAATTAACTAAGTCGCTAACATTATCCAAAGCTCAACTACTCTTTCTTCCTAAGAAAGAACTTAAATATATCTATAAAGGACACAGAATAGGACCCCAAGGACATCACCAGGACTATAAGGACAGGATAGACCCCTAAGAGCCAAAAGAACATAAATAGAACGCGAAACCTAAGAATAGGACACGTATAGACTAGAACCCCTAGAAAATAAACAAACATTAGAAATTACCTAATACCCCTACCACCATGCCAAGAAATACAGCAGCTGGTAAAGCTGCTGTAGGACCTATAAATACCTCTAATAGTAAAATAGTCGCCGTCTTAACCCCCTAGGAAGAGCTTGCAGCAGCTAATGCCGAAATTAAATAGCTTTAAGAGCTGCTTAAAACTAGAGACACCCCTATACCTAGTAAGGAGTTATTAGACACCTAGAGACTTGCTATAGTCCTTAAAACCCTAGCCCAATATATAGTATTAGCATTGTTGCGGTCCGTAAAGGTTGCGGACCCCCTATTGCTTACAGACGGAACTAACCCTATATTTAACAATTGGAAGCTTTAACTGCAAGACAAGCTTAAAGTTAATACGGACCACTTCCCTACTACCTAAGCTAAAATGGCCTACGTCTTTTGTTAGCGACTCGGTCAATCGAGGCACGAGCACGGCAAGAGGGTCGCGCAAGCCTATACGATTGGATTGTCTATAAACGAGGATCCAAAGCTAGAGAAAGGAAAGGGGAAGAACGGAAGCACCGCTCGAAGCTATATACAATCATCTGGTTATGTGATGGCAACTTGCGGCAAGTTGCGGCAATTTGCCAGTACCGTTTTCCACCAGCGCCGTAACATTACCCCCCCCTCCGAAAAAGCCTGCCCTTAGGCTTTGTATGTCCGTGGGGTGTTCTTATCTATGTGCTTAACAGGTAGCTTGTTATCTTCGCTATACCAGCACTCCATCCACTCGTCTAGATACTTTGGGGGTCCTAGCTTATTAGGGTATTAGTTATGAAATTCTTTAAGCTTCTGGGGGCAACCTATAAAGTTCTAGGCGGGGTACTAGGTTAGGTCTAGATTGTAACCTTTCTATTAGATACAGTATTTCAGCGTTCCTTGTACTAGTTTATAGGCTAGTATTTTATTAACTTCCTATTCGTCGTCGCTATTAACTTAAATCGGCAGTGGAGGCTTATTCTTTTGTCCAGGTAGTGGGTTATTTGTAGCTTTCTATAGCTTATCTGGTAAGAAAACAGGGTGGACTTTAATTAAGTCTGGGAGTTTAACCTTGTATAAGTTTCCTTCTTTATTAAGGATCTTATACAGTCCTACCATTTTATAGTCTAGCTTATAGCTAGGCCGTTCTATTTTCTAGTTCTTTGTTATAACCTAGACCTTATTGCCTACGGTAAAGTTAGGCTTGCGCCTGTGCTTATTTGCCTGCTGTTCCATTAATTTCTGGGCCTTCTCTAGGTTCTTGTGGGCTACTATCTATGCTTCTTCTAAGCGTCTAGTATACTGCTGTGCTTCCTTATAAGATAGTTTTTTGCGCACGGTCTATGGTCCTTCTGGTCTCTCCCAGTCAAAGCTTATATAGGGTAAGTATCCCATTTCTAGCTAAATAGGTATAAACCCTATAGAATTATAGGGTAGGGCTACCTGGGCGTAGTCCATTATAGGTAGTAGTCCACTCCAGTTGTCTTAAAAGTAGTTAATAAAGGGCTAGAGTCTCTGGTCTAAGTATTAATTTATAATCTTTGTCTAACCGTCTATCTAGGGGTGGTATGCCGTAGAGAGCTTTAGCCTAATACCTAGGATCCAGGTGAACTCGTTCTAGAAGGCTGATATAAACTACGGCCTATAGTCGGATATAATAGTATCTAGTGGTCCGTAAATTTGGTAGACATAGTGGATATACAGTTAGGCCGCCTCTTTAGTATTAATATTCTTATAACAGGGGATTAAGAACGGGCGCTTGCTAAAGTGGTTAACTAGGATTATAACCATATTATATCCGTCGCGGTCCATAGGTAACTTATGGAAGTCTATAGAGATATGCTGCTAGGGGCGTTCTAGTATTAGGAGTGGCTTTAATAGCCCTAGGGTCTTATCTCGTGGAATTATAGACCTACGGCAGTCGTTGCAGTTTTGTATATAGCGGTTAATATCTATAACCATTCTGGGCTAGTAGTAGCGGTCGCCAATAATTCTGCGGGTCTTATTTTTTCTAGGGTAGGCCGTAGAGACCTAGGTATGTGCTTCGGCGATAAGCTAAGTCTGTAAATTCTGTTCTTCTACCACTACCAGCCGTTCCTGGTGCTTAAGCAGTCCGTTTTTAAGGGACTATAGGCTAGTAGCATTCTTTACCTTTTCGCGGTACTCCTGTAGAGAAGGGGCCGTACGGTTTGCCTGCAGTAGTTTATTAATAAGGTCAAGTTCTATAGAGTTAATGGGATATATTTTAGCGTCTAAAGGGTCTATATTTAGTTCTGCCTATATCTGGGGGTTAAGGTGCTCTGGTTATAGTAGGGTCTAGGTCCGTAATAAGATCTTTATAGCCGCCTGGTTACCTAGGTCCTATTTACGCCTTATAAGAGTATCCACACGGTTCATAGCGCCTGGTCTATATATAATTAAGAAGTTAAACTAAGATAGGATATCCGCCTAGCGTGCCTACTAGGCCGTAAGGGCCTTGGTTATTATAAAGTATTCTAGGGCCTTATAATCTGAAACCACCTTAATGGGCTTAGGGGTCCCCTTTAGCTATATACGCCAGTGCTAAAAGCTAGAGATAATAGCCAACATTTCTTTATTATGGATGTGGTAGTTTAGCTCGGCATCTATTATAGTCTTGGAATAGTATACTATAGGGTGCTATTCTCCGTCCGGTTACTTCTAGAAGAAAATACTAGCTATTACGCTATCTAAGGCATCAGTTTTTAGCATTAAAGGCCGTTTTAGGTTAAAGTGGGCAAGTAGGGGAGCTAATACCAGCCGTTTTTTAAGCTTATTAAAGGCCTGCATACATATAGCGTTAAAGTAGAATGGCTGGTTTTTCCTAGTAAGGCGGTTAAGAGGCCAGGCAATCCTGCTGTAGTTCTTAATAAAGCGTTAGTAGAAGTTATAAAAACCTAAAAATAATTGCACTCCCTTTATAGTCCGTGGCGGTGTCCACTAGTTAATTACGGCTGTTTTTTCTAGGTCAGCCTTAATCCCGTCTATACTGATAATAAAGCCTAGGTACTTTATACGCTTAACACTAAATTCCAATTTCTTGATATTGGCCTGGAGGCCGGCCTTACAGAGCCGTTATAGGACTTTATAGATATGCTCCTCGTATTCTAGCTCGTTCTTAGAGTAAATTATAATGTTATCTAGGTAGGCCATACAGAAGTCATTAAGGTAGTTAAAGAGTATATTATTTATATATTGCTGGTATGTAGCTGGTCCGTTAGTCAGTCTAAAAGGAAGTACTTTATATTTATATGTTCCGTAACGGGTCTAAAATATAATAAGATTTTCTAATCTAGGGTCTATCCTAATCCAGTAAAAGGCCTGACGGATATTAAGCTTAGTAAAGATCTTAGCTCTACTTATTTAGGTTAAAGTCTTATTAAGTAAGGGTAGTGGGTAGCGGTCCTTACAGGTTATATTATTTAGTTTATAGTAGTTGATATAGAAACAAAGTTCTCCATTTAGCTTTTTAGCAAAGAGAATAGGCGAGTTAAAAGGGGCTTAACTAGGTTTAATAAAGCCCTTATTTAGGTTATTAATAAGGTACTGCTTTATAGCCTATAATTTAGCAGTGGACTGTTAATAAAGGGGGCTATAGCTAAGTGTGTCTTCCTTATCTAGCTTAATCTCAATCTTGTAGTCATATAGTTGGTAAGGCGGAAGTATATTGGACACTGCCTTAGAGAACACATCCTTAAATTTCTAGTGTTAATGGGGTAGTTTCTGTTCCACTAGCTCCTTGTCTATAAGCTTACCTTCCTATTTGCTAAGCTTATTTTCCTTTTCCTTAATTATTTGATTAATTTTATATAAGCTGGTAGTAAAGGTAACAGTATTAGGTTAGACTAAGTTTTAGTAGAATCCTACAGCGCCAATATAGCAGATATCAACTAGTGGGAGGTCTATAGGTTTCTTTACAGACTATTATCAGGCTATATTTTACGGTTTAGGGTTTGTGATCTTTCTTAGCTCCTATTCTATCTTCCGCAAGTTATCCCTCCAGTCTATACGTTTAGTATAACGTTTAATACTCCTTGCTATTTTTTATGGCTATATAGGGCCTAAGTTCCCTATAGGGAGCTCCACTAGCTTTTTATTAACTTTTTTAATCTTTAGTACGGGTGGCATAATATAGGTAGTCTGGGGGCGGCGTAGTATGCAGATCCGTTATAGGTTAAGCTATACGTCCTTTTTAAAAGCCTGGTCTCTACGCATAGCATTAGCCTAGTGAACGGTGTTTATCTATGGCCGTATAAGATTTTCTATTGTAATGCTAATTTCCTTTATAAAAGAAGGTGTTGGGGGTAGGGTTTTAGGCCAGATAAGCTGTCTACTCTATACGTTAAGCTATAAGCCTAGATAGGCTAGCTATTTTCTTTTTAAGATTATATCGTGGCTTTCTAGGTCCATAATAAGAAAGGGGACGTTATACTGCCTTTATCTGTCTACACGGAGGTAAATCCGTAAGATAGTTATAATAGGCGGTCCTATCCATCCATTATACCCACGAATAGGAATTGGTTTAGGCAGTTCTTTAAAGGGTGCATTTAAAAAGTTAGCCAGCTTTATAGCATACTATATATCTATTAAGGCAAAGGCATTTGCTCTAGAGTTAGCCAAAGCAGAGGTTAAAACTTAATATCTATTACAGAATAAAGTATAAGGGATAGTGTAGCTTCTTTTACTAACTAGCCGACCCAGATTAACATATAATATGTTAATTCCTTTTAACCCTAGAGAGGAGTTTTACTCTAAAGTTCCTTTTTTTCCAACTCTATGCTATCCTCCTAAATTAACAGGACCTTGTTTATCTTTGCCGCTATTAGGCAGTCTTTTGTAAAGTGGTCTTTCTGGCTATATAAGAAGCAGGCTCCTTAATTACTAAGGGCCTATCTATAGGGGTTATTATACGTAGGTTAAGTATTCGCCGGACCCACTATAGGGCTAGCTGCACGGCTAGCCGCTGGGTTAATAGCAGGCGGTACAGTTAGTGCTATAAGGGTTGCAGATCTTGCTGGGGCGCTATGGCCTATTCTTATAGTCCTTATATTCTGGTTGGCAGAGCTTCTAGTCTTATACCGCTCGGCATATACCTTAATTCAGTAGAGGCCCTAGTTAATAGCTAGGCACTAGTCCGTAAGCTCCTTTAGCGTCTATATAGTAGTATAAACTAGGAGCATGGCGCGCTATAGGTCCAGGGTAAGCTTATTAAAGAGGTCTAGCATTAAATCTTCCTGGGGGATTTGAGCCTATCTGGCTAGGTATAGAAAGCGAGTCTAGAAAACTAAGAAGGTCTCTGTCGTTTTTATATTAAGGGCTTTATAGTCAAGGCGGGCGTTCTATATCTTATAGGGGTCCTTATAAATGGAAGATAGGTAGTCAATTATCTCTTCTCTAGAGAGAAAGGGGTCTGCTAAGTCCTAGGCATATCGCGGACGTAGATGCATCTGTACGTCCCCACCAGTACGGCCGAAGACGTAGGCCATTTTAGCTTAGGTAGTAGGGAAGTAGTTTATATTAACTTCAAGCTTGTCTTGCAGTTAAATCTTCCAATTGTTAAATATAGGGTTAGTTCCGTCTATAAGCAATAGGGGGTCCGCGACCTTTGTGGACCGCAATAATGCTAATGTAGTACGTTGGGCTAGGGCCTTAAGGACTATAGCAAGTCTCTAGGTGTCTGATAACTCCTTACTAAGTATAGGGGTGTCTCTGGTTTTAAGCAGCTCTCAAAGCCGTTTAATTTCGGTATTAGCTGCTGTAAGCTCTTCCTAGGGGGTCAAGACGGCGACTATTTCACTATTAGAGGTATTTGCGGGTCCTACAGCAGCTTTGCCAGCTACTGTATTTCTTGGCATGGTAGTAGGGGTATTAGGTAATTTCCGGTGTTTGTTTATTTCCTAGGGGTTCTGGTCTGTGCGTGTCCTATTCTTAGGTTTCGCGTTCTGTTCGTGTTCTTTTAGTTCTTAGGGGTCTGTCCTGTCCTTATAGTCCTGGTGATGTCCTTAGGGTCCTATTCTATGTCCTTGTCCTATTCGTGGCCTTATAGATATTTTTTAAGTTCCTTCTTAGGAAAGAAGAGTGGTGACAAGCTTTAGATAATGTTAGCGACTTGGTTAATTAAGGCATGAGCACGGCAAGAGGGTCGCGCAAGCCTATACGATTGGATTGTCTATAAACGAGGATCCAAAGCTAGAGAAAGGAAAGGGGAAGAACGGAAGCACCGCTTAAAGCTATATACAATCATCTGGTCACGTAATGGCAACTTACGGCAAGTTGCGGCAATTTGCCAGTACCGTTTTCCACCAGCGCCGTAACATCTTTGGCCGTACTGGCGGGGACGTATAGACGCATTTACGTCCATAATACGCCTAGGACTTAGCAGACCCCTTCCTCTCTAAAGAAGAGATAGTTAACTACCTATCTTCTATTTATAAGGACCCCTTTAAGACACAGAACGCCCGCCTTAATTATAAAGCTCTTAATATAAAGACAACGGAGACCTTTTTAGCCTTTTAGACCTACTTTTTGCACCTAGCTAGCTAAGCCTAAATTTCCTATAAAGACCTAATGCTAGACCTCTTTAATAAGCTTACCCTAGACCTACAGCACGTCGTACTGCTAGTTTTTACTACTATATAGACGCTAAAGGTACTTATAAACTACTGCCTAGCTATTGACCAAGGCTTTTATTAAATTAAGGCATAATCTAAGCGGTATAAAGCTAGAAACTCTCTAAACTAGACTATAAGCACTTTATAAACGGCCTATAACACCCTAGCACGATCTGCAACTCCTATGGCACTAGCTGTATAGCCTACTATTAATTTAGCAGCTAGCTATATAGCTAGTCCTACTACGGGTCTAGCGTACACTTAGCCTATATATAACAACCCCTGTAAATAGGCCCTTAGTAATTAAGGAGCTTGCTTTTTATATAGCTAGAAAGACCACTTTATAAAGAATTGCCAGATAAAGGCAAAAACAGGCAAGGTTCTATTAATTTAGGAGGATAGTATAAAGTTAGAAAAAGAAGAACCTTAGAGGAAGACTCCTCTCTAGGGTTAAAAGGGATTAATATATTATATATTAATCTAGGTTAGCTAGTTAGTAGAAGAAGCTACACTATCCCTTATACCTTATTCCGTAATAGATATTAAGTTTTAACCTCTACTTTGGCTAACTCTAGAGTAAATACCTTTACCTTAATAGACACCCAGTATACTATAAGGCTGGCTAACTTTTTAAATGCACCCCTTAAAGAACTACCTAAACTAATTCCTATTTACGGGTATAATAGACAGATAGGACCACTTATTATAACTATCTTACGGATTTACCTCTGTATAGACGGATAAAGGCAGTATAATATCCCATTTCTTATTACGGACCTAGGAAGCCATAATATAATCTTAAAAAGAAAATGGCTAGCCTATTTAGGCTTATAGCTTAATATATAGAGTAGACAGCTTATCTAGCCTAAAACCCTACCCCTAACACCCTCTTTTATAAAGGAAATTAGCATTATAATAGAAAACCTTGTACGGCTATAAATAGACACCGTTTACTAGGCTGATGCTATATATAGGGACCAGGCTTTTAAAAAGAATATATAGCTTAACCTATAACGGATCTATATACTACACCGCCCCTAGACTACCTATATTATGCCACCCGTACTAGAGATTAAAAAAGTTAGTAAAAAGCTAGTAGAGCTCCCTATAGGGAACTTAGGCCCTATATAGCTATAAAGAATAGCAAGGAGTATTAGACGCTATACTAAACGTATAAACTAGAGGGATAACTTATAGAAGATAGAATAGGAGCTAAGAAAGATTATAAACCCTAGGCCGCAAAATATGGCCTAATAACAGTTTGTAAAAAAACCTATGGACCTCCTACTAGTTAATATCTACTATATTAGCGCCGTAGGATTCTACTAGAACTTAGTTTAACCTAATACCGTTACCTTTACTACTAGCTTATATAAAATTAATTAAATAATTAAGGAAAAGGAAAATAAGCTTAGCAAATAGGAAGGCGAGCTTATAAATAAGGAGCTAGTAGAATAGAAACTACCCTATTAACACTAGAAATTTAAGGATATATTCTCTAAGGTAGTATTAGATATACTCCCGCCTTACTAACTATATAACCATAAGATTAAGATTAAGCTAGATAAGGAAGACACACTTAGCTATAGCCCCCTTTGTTAGCAGTCTACTGCTAAATTATAGGCTACAAAGTAGTACCTTATTAATAACCTAAATAAGGGCTTTATTAAACCTAGTTAAGCCCCTTTTAACTCGCCTATTCTCTTTACCAAAAAGCTAAATAGAGGACTTTATTTCTGTATTAACTACCGTAAACTAAATAATATAACCTATAAGGACCGCTACCCACTGCCCTTACTTAATAAGACTTTAACCTAAATAAGTAGAGCTAAGATCTTTACTAAGCTTAATATTTATTAGGCCTTTTACCAGATTAGAATAAACCCTAGATTAGAAGATCTTACTATATTTTAGACCCATTACGGAACATATAAATATAAAGTACTTCCTTTTAGACTAACTAACGGACTGGCTACGTACTAGCGATATATAAATTATATACTCTTTAACTACCTTAATGACTTCTATATAGCCTACCTGGATAATATTATAATCTACTTTAAGAATAAGTTAGAACATAAGGAGCATGTCTATAAAGTCCTATAATAGCTCCGCAAGGCTAGTCTCTAGGCCAATATTAGGAAATTAGAATTTAGTGTTAAGCGTATAAAGTACCTAGGTTTTATTATTAGTATAAACGGAATTAAGGCTAACCTAGAGAAAACGGCTGTAATTAACTAGTAGATACCCCCACGGACCGTAAAAGGGGTATAATTATTTTTAGATTTCTATAACTTCTACTAACGCTTTATTAAGAACTATAGCAGGATCGCCTGGCCTCTTAACTACCTTACTAGGAAAGACCAGCTATTCCACTTTAACGCTATATATATACAGGCCTTTAATAAGCTTAAAAAACGGCTAGTATTAGCTCCCCTACTTACCCACTTTAACCTAAAACGGCCTTTAATGCTAGAAACTGATGCCTTAGATAGCGTAATAGCTAGTATTTTCTTCTAGAAGTAACCGGACGGAGAATAGCACCCTATAGTATACTATTCCAAGACTATAATAGATGCCGAGCTAAACTACCACATCCATAATAAAGAAATGTTGGCTATTATCTCTAGCTTTTAGCACTGGCGTATATAGCTAGAGGGGACCCCTAAGCCCATTAAGGTAGTTTCAGATTATAAGGCCCTAGAATACTTTATAATAACTAAGGCCCTTACAGCCCGGTAGGTACACTGGGCGGATATTCTATCTTAGTTTAACTTCTTAATTATATATAGACTAGGCGCTATAAACTATGCAGATGCTTTTATAAGGCGTAAACAGGACCTAGGTAATTAGGTAGCTATAAAGATCTTATTACGGACCTAGACACTACTATAACTAGAGCACCTTAACCCCTAAATATAGGCAGAGCTAAATACGGACCCTTTAGATGCTAAGATATATTCTATTAACTCTACAGAACTTAACCTTATTAATAAACTGCTATAGGCAAACCATACGGCCCCTTCTCTATAGGAGTACCGCAAAAAGGTAAAGAATGCTACTAGCCTATAGTCCCTTAAAAACGGACTACTTAAGCACTAGAAACGGCTAGTAGTGGTAAAGAAACAGAATTTATGGACCTAGCTTATTGCTAAAGCATATACCTAGGTCTCTACAGCCTACCCTAAAAAGAATAAAACCCGCAAGATTATTAGTAACTATTACTACTAGCCCAGAATGGTTATAGATATTAACCGCTATATATAGAACTGTAATAACTGCTATAGGTCTATAATTCTATAGGATAAAACCCTAGGACTATTAAAGCCACTCCCGATACCAGAACGCCCCTAGCAGTATATCTCTATAGACTTTTATAAGCTGCCTATAGACCGTAATAGATATAATATAGTAATAATCCTAGTTAACCACTTTAGCAAGCGCCTATTCTTAATCCCCTATTACAAGGATATTAATACTAAGGAGGTAGCCTAACTATATATCTATTATGTTTACCGGATTTACGGACTACTAAATACTATTATATCTAATTACAGGCCGTAGTTTATATCGGCCTTCTAAAATAAGTTTACTTAAATCCTTAGTATTAAGCTAAAGCTTTCTATAGTATACTACCCCCAGACAGATAGTTAGATAGAGATTATAAATTAATACTTAGACCAGAGGCTCTGGCCCTTTATTAACTACTTTTAGGATAACTAGGGCGAACTACTACCCTTAATAGACTACGCCCAGGCAACCCTACCCCATAACTCTATGGGATTTGCACCTATTTAGCTAGAAATAAGATACTTACCCTACATAAGCTTTAACTAGGAAAGACCAGAGGGGCTATAAACTTATCTATATAAGTAGAGGTTGTAAATTATGCGCAGAGCGTATGCGGTAGGGGCTATATAGTGTAGCGTAGGTCACCTAACCACCTACGGCCTAATAGATAGTCCGACCTTTACTACCCCTTTCTTTCTCCTTTAGTAGACGAGAACAGACACAAATAAACCAAGAACCAGAACTACTTATTGCAATTATAGTACCCCCCAGGTAATACCAATACTAATTAGTAATATCACAGATTAGAATCCGGTGTTATTATAAAGAGAGATAATACGCGATCGCTCCTACCAAGGCCCGTCAATCACGTCGCGTTTACTAAGGAGAACCCTTCCTACTAAGGCCCTAGGAACTTAAAGAACTGGCTTCTACTAAGGCTTCGTCCGGTTCGCGTCTATCACGCAAATTAATACCTAGTATGACCTCTTTACTAAGTGCTAGTACCCCTACCTATACCACGACCTACGCCAGTTATGTCCGACACAGGAATCCAACGTCCGCGCTAGGGCAACGGAATTACCCTAACTAATAAGACTACTACAGAAGATATCACCAACTATATTAACTTTAAAATTAATAAGTATACTAAATATAATTTTAAGGATAAAAGCCTATGGGAATCATACTAAGAGGACTTTAATAATTTTAAGGTATAGACATTTAAAGACGCTAATAGGTCTGCAATTAAAAGACTTAAACAACTACTCCGACGTAATAGAGTATAGGTCTTTAATAAGAAGAGCAAGTTAGTACCACAAGTACTATACAACGTCGCCCACAAGGACGACCCTATGGAATAGTTAGATACAGAAATTAAGCTATTTATTAATAACGAAGGACCCTTTAATTCGTATATTATCAACTATCGCCTTAAATCACGCTTATTAACTCTAATGTCATCTACCCCAACCCTAGCTGTCTTAAATAACCCCCCTATAGCCAAGCCTCCCTCGCCTACGAACGTTACGGCTCCCTTTACAAACGTCACGGCTCCCTTTACAAACGTCACGGCTCCCTTTACAAACGTCACGGCTCCCTTTACAAACGTCACGGCTCCCTTTACAAACGTCACGGCTCCCCCTATAAACGCCATAGCTCCCTCTATAAAAGCTACAGCCGCCGTTAACTACGGTAGAGACTTAGCAACCCTAGTAAAGATATATATAGAGGAAAGTAAATACAGCAGAGAGGATAATAACTTTAACTACAAGCTCACGATTTTTAACGACCTTTATAATAGAGTTGGTATACCACAAGAGGCAAAGATTAAAGGCTTTCCGACAATGCTATATAGTATTACTCTTAACTTCTACTATAAGAATAAGGCAACCTATACCACCTTTAACAACATCTATAACGCTATACGCAACTATTTTAAAGGACCGGAATATAAGCATAGAATTCTAATAAGGTGGAATGCTATTACTCTTAAGACAGTAATAATGAAAAATGAAAGCAAGTCTATAGCGGACTGTCTATAGCTACTGCTTAACAACCTCCGTTATTTATAGTATGGTCTTAACGCTAACCTCCATAATAATAATTTCCTATATAATAAGCTCATCGTCGCTTATTAAGACGTTACTGCTTACTAGGTAGCTTGCTCTAACCCACCTACCACACTTACTAGCCTTATAAACAGCCTACAATTATCAATTGTCACTTATGAGAAGATTAATAGTACTATAGGATAACCCGCCAATGCGTTCTTACAGCCTATAGAACAGCCTACGGACGTATTCTTTACTAACCGTCGCTATTACCGACCGACGTCTCGACTAAGTTCATCAAATAATCGTTATAGCAATAACGCTAGGACGTGCTTTGTGTATAAGAAAGGAGACTGTTGGTTAACTAAGTATACTAAAGAAGAACATAACGAAGCAAGAGAAGGATTTAAGAGACGTGTCCACCAGTACCTTGCGGACAATAATATCAATGACGATTTCAACAAGGATATAACGGCCATAGCACTTAATATATTAACTCCTAGCAGTAATTTCTTCTACGATAACTACGGTATTAAGCACTTTATGACTTCGAACGGACCAATACCAATTGAAACCGCTAAGAAAATAATCACGTCTATAAACAACGACGCCTTTGCCTATAGCCTTACTGGTGGCGCAGAACCTAGTGGTACGGAACCTAGTACAGCAAGACACGGTAATGATGGTAATAGGAGTAGCAACGACAAGGGCAAGAGCGCCACCTACCTCTATAACAATAACCCTCCCGACCTTATCGTTGATATTAACTTCCTTAACTGCCACTTTAACGACAACGGGTAGGACTACAGATGCTTGGTTATTAGCCCTTTCTTTCCTTTTTATAAATGTCGCCAGTGTCTGTACGAGTAGAGGTTATAAATTATGCGCAGAGCGTATACGGCAGGGGCTGTATGGCGTAGCGTAGGTCACCTAACCACCTACGGCCCGATAGATAGTCCGACCTTTACTACCCCTTTCTTTCTCCTTTGGTAGACAAGAACAGACACAAATAAACCAAGAACCAGAACTACTTATTGCAATTACAGTACCCCCCAGGTGATACCAACAAAACTATATACAAAAAACTGTCTTATAAGGAAGCCTAGCAATATACTAAACGCTTAGAAGAAGCTTAGACAGTAGCCTATACAAATCTAGAAAAGGCCTAAAGATTAATAGAACAGCAGGCAAACAAGCACAGGCGCGAGCCTGACTTTACTATAGATAATAGGGTCTAGGTTACAATAAAGAACTAGAAGATAGAACGGCCTAGCCGTAAGCTAGACTATAAAATAGTAGGACCGTATAAGATCCTTAACAAAGAAGGCAACTTATATAAGGTTAAGCTCCCAGACTTAATTAAAGTCTATCCTATCTTTTCGCCAGATAAGCTATGGAAGGCTACAAATAACCCACTACCTGGACAAAAGAATAAGCCTCCCCTGCTAATTTAAGTTAATAGCGACAATAAATAGGAAGTTAATAAAATACTAGCCTATAAACTAGTATAAGAAACACTACGATACCATATCTAATAGAAAGGCTATAATCTAGACCTAACCTAGTACCCCGCCTGGAACTTTATAGGCTGCCCCTAGAGACTTAAAGAATTCTATAACTAATACCCTAACAAACCCAGACCCTCAAAGTACCTTAATAAGTAGATAGAGTGCTAGTATAGCAAAGACAATAGGCTGCCTATTAAGCATAAAGACAAGAATACCCCATGGATATAATATGGACATACAAAGCCTAAGGGCAGGCTTTTTTGGAGGGGGGGGGGTAATGTTATGGCACTAGTAGAAAATGGTGGATCTTAGCAGACGTGGATTATAGTAAACACAAGTTACGTAACTTAAGGACCGCATAAAATATTAAGCGGCGCTGCTATTCTTCTCCTTCCTTTCTCTAGCTTTGGATCCTCGTTTATAGACTACCAATTATACAGGCTTACGCGTCCCTCTTGCCGTACTCGTGCCTCGATTAACTGAGTCGCTAACACCTACTAACTAAAGCTCCTTAATACGGTTAAAATCCACCCTGTATTCTATACGTTAGTCCTCTACCCTGCCGCCCCTATATTAGACGCCCTACCTAGATAGATCTAAGACCCTCCCCCACTAGTTAAAGTAGATAATAAGGATAAGTACCTTATTAAAAGAGTTAATGATATTAAGTATGATAAATAGAAATGCAAATATATATACCTTATAAAATGGAGAGGCTTTACTAAGCCCTTATAGGAACCCGTTAACTCTATAGGACTTATATAAGCCGCAGAAGACTTTTACAAACTCCACCTAGAACTACTACAGCCCTATCTCGCAGAAGCTTAAGTTTAAAGGGGGGGTACTGTTACAGGACACCTCTGTAACACCTTATACATGTCTACCTATTTCTACCTATTTCTACTAACGCAGTAAGAAGAGACTAACCGTAAGACAATAATCTGACGGCAATCTGCCGCAATCTGCCATATTCTGCCAAGTCTACCAAATCCTGCCAAGTTCTGCCAGGACCGCTACTCGAATCCTATTCTGCTCCGTGCACATGTCGACCAAGCAACCAAACTAACAATATATACCCTTTCTTCCCGTTTCCTTACCTTCTCTCCTCACGCAACGTCTTGACTTTATCACATAGTTTATATACGTAGCTTAATAATATCTACTTTGCTATATATTATCGTCGCTTATACTCACTCCATGACATTGCTGTATTATTATTACAGGCTAAGGCATAACAGATGGTGTAAAGGTAGAGGTAATTATAGATTAAGGTATAGTGGAAAGTATAGGCACTAAGGAACGTCTTGCTTGTTGCTCCTTTAAGGTTCCATATATCTTATAATACTTAATACTTCTTAACTTAATATTAGTGCTAAACTTTTTCTTAAGTGCGTTTATCTCTTTACTAATCTATTCCATTTGGTCCTCTTCTTATGCTATATTATATAAAGATTAAGAGAGTGATTTGCCTTATTTATGGTTAGTATTAACCTATACTCCTCTAATATTTAGATAATTATATAGGTGTTGAAGCCAGTATAAGGGGATTTTCGTAAAGGTATTAACTGTAAAGTCCTTAAAATCTCCCTAAAACGATTCCCAGAGTGTTAAGTCTAGCTAGTTGTATATCTCCGTATATATGTACATTTTGCATTATACATAGTTGGTTAGCTCGTCCTTAGTGACTTCTATTAAGTTAATTCTATCTTCCCATTTAGCTGCTTCTTCCTCCTAGTCTTTCTCTATTCTTAACATCTTGTATTTTAGGGTAAAGGTAGGGGAACGGTTAATAAGGCCGTTAAGGGGGTAGTTTAAGGAGGCTGTTAAGTAGGATAAGGTGTTTTAATTTACAAGGTAAAAGTAGGGGGATAGTTAAAGGGGCGGTTAAGGAGGCGGTTAAGGAGGCGGTTGGTGGGGTAAGGGGTAAGGTATTCTGCGCAGTAATCTTCTGGAATAGATAGAATGAGATATCTAAAAGTCGTTATAGATACCAGATAAGTACTCCTAGGTAGTTTCTCTTCTTCTCTTTAACTAAAATAGGCTAATAGGAAAGGTAGATGAGTATAACTATCTTCTAATCTGCTGTAAGGTAGACAGTATAACTGTCTTTTAAGCTATCTGCGTGTTTCCTAATCTATGCGCGCTTACTAATTAGTGTTGGTATGCATTAACAATATGCAGAATACATATATCACAATGATATATACTATGCGGTGTTATTAGTGGATTCTTGTTGTTCTATCTACACGTCTTAATAATACATATGCGCGTCGCGTAGATTACGTGCTCTATATATATAATATATGAAACGAATATCTACCGACAATAATTAATTAATTTCTGTCGGGAATAAGGCAAGCTGCCGTCACGCCAGGCATGTTGCCGTCACGTGCTGACGTGGCCCTAGCGTGGTGAGGAACCTTAAGTTCCTCACCCCTTTCCTCATTCCTATCAAAAAAGAAGAACAACTATCATACTATCTACGAACCGTAGCTACGTGATATCCCCTTATGTAACCAACACTAATCAGTGGTTAACTTCACTGTTATACCATAGAACAGCTAGGTATCACTAAGAAGAGATGAGCCACTATACCAGTACTACTTATGCTAGAGGAAGCTGTCTTTTAAGGTCAGAACTGGTCCTAAACCTTAAATAGAACTCTTCCACGAATCTAAGGATCTAAAAGGCCAGAACTGGTCCTAAGCCTTTCTAAGATTACGGATTCTTGCGTCCATCACGCAAAACAACACGCTTTACGAGTCTTCGCGATTTAAGGCCAGAACTGGTCCTAAGCCCTATAACCGCAAATATACGTCACAAACGCGTACCAAACGACAATCCCTACACTAAACGACAACCCCTACACCAAACGACAACCCCTACACCAAACGACAACCCCTACACCAAACGACAATCCCTACACCAATAACACTTCCCTCCCTCCGAAAACATGGCTACGCCTACTTTAAATAACTGGAAAGACTCCTTACTACCAGGGGTAGCTAAGCACGCGAAACTTATCAATAAAGATTAGGACGAATTCGCCTTTAATATAATAACTTATACCGCAAAACAAGTTAACGGCTTTCTCCTACACTATATTATATTCTACCAAAATAAATGCTACGCCGATTTATAACTATGGGAGTATTTTAGGGAGGATTTTATAGGATGGACTGCTGATACCTAGGCACTTAGCAACGTTAATATTGTTTGGGATTTTTAAGACTTTCTCTATAGGAATAGGGTATATGTTGCTAAGAACGGTAACCCAATTACTAGTAATATTTAGGCCGTTATTACTAGTACAGAAGAACCAATATGGACAGAAGCTAAGATTATATGTTAACTACGGAAACCTAAAAACAACCTATATTCTTTAAAAGGCAACTTTAATTCGTATTAAAACCCCTAGAACGCTAACCCTCCACCTAAAGCTGCTCTCCCACCTAGAGGTGCCCTCCTACTTAGAGTTGCTCCGCCTCTACCTCCTCCACTCTAGCTAACCGGTAAGCCTTTACTACAAGAAGTTACGAATCTGATAAAGGTATATTCAGACAAAGAGAAGAAGTTTAGAGGAGAACTGTATAACATACTCAGAGCAAAACTATAGGTCTTTTATAACTGTTGCAATAAGGTTAGAATTTAACGCCACTAGTACCATTACGCTTTCTCTATTATGTTAAAGGGACGGGCAGTAATATTCTATTACAACCATATTACGGGTAAAAACTATAGCTTTAATATAATGCTTTAGCTTATTAGAGCCCACTTTAAGACTAATAAGAATTGCCAACTTTATATATCCAAATGGTAAGAGACTATGTTTTAGAGAGTTATTGCTTCTAACCCAATAAAGACTCGTTTAGAGTGCCTTTAACTACTTTTTAATAAACTCTAGAAAATCTAACGTAGCCTTACCAAAACCTACTAAAATAAGAACAGCCTAAGGGACTAGGTTATTTTAGCATGCCATAGCGTTCCTAAGTATAACTTGGCGCTATACAAACCTGTAAATACGTTTGAAGGAGTATATGCTAAGCTACACTCCACTGTAGGTACTATAATGCGAACATAAGAATCTTAATAGCTCTATACTAAAAACCTTACCCAAACAAGTATTCCTAACCAACATGATCACAACTAGACTGATTAAACATATAGTGGCCATAGTAGGGAATACAGAAGAGGGTATAATTAACGTTAACTATAAGGCAACCGTAGAGGTCCTCGTAGAGGTTTATTTTAAAGTAATTGCCAAAAGAAGTGCTACGTTTATAAGAAGCCAAAGTGCTAGTTAACTAGACACTCCCTTAATAAGCAAAAAGAGGCATATAATAAGTTCCATTAGAGTGTAAGAAACGTTGGAAATTATAAGGTTACTACGGCCTACTTCCAAAGCTTCCTGGTTTAATATAAAGGCGTAGAAAACCTTAAGGGTAAGGTTAATAAGGTCAAATAGCTCCTTATAGATATAGAAATTAAGGACTACTCTCCTAACCAATACTTTACTAAGTATAGTGAGGTAAATGGCACACAAACCGTTACTGTTCTTAATAACCAATCTATGCTCCATTTTATCACGAAGTTAGATATCTTTAACGAGCCAAAGGAGAGCTCCGCGTTTTCCTTTAATAATAGATACTTAGCGAACATCTTCCATAGTATTATGCCGGATACTAGAGCCGCAGGAGTATCTATAGCAGGAGAACCTTAAGTTTGAGCCCTTTAGCAGCTTAATAGCTCTGTTTAGATTAACCAATTAACGGCAGGCCAACATACGATTCGCTTTAGTAAAGGTACTACAATCTCTCTCGGCACAATTAGGGTCCAAACCCCCTTAGAATATATTACTTTCCATATTATTCCTATAAACACTCTGTTTCTATTTTGCATTAAAGATATAGATAAGTTAGGCGTTAGGCTTAACAACCTTAAGAATATACTTATTTAGGGAGATAATTAGGTGCCTATTATACGCAAGTAGGGTCACCCCTAGTTGCTCCTTTATTAACTAGAAAAGAGTGTTACTTAAAGCCACTTAACTAAGTTGGAATTACGCCAATTACACTATCATTTTAGCTACCCATCCGTTTATTAATTGCTTAGGGTTCTTCAGCAAGTAGGCTATAAAGTTAAGGTTAAGGCAATTAAGCATCTTATAAAGTACTACTATTACTACTAAATAAACTAGAAGTCCCCTAGCCGATTTAAGTTCACCCTTAAAGATAACTACAACTTTAACTTCTATATCATTGTCGACGTTATATATCTTAGCGGCAAGCCAGTACTCCAAGTTGTTAACTTCTTAACCTCCTTCCAAGCCGCACGATTCTTAAAGGATATGTCAGCTAGGAACACATAGGATACCCTTTAGTTATACTAGATTAATGTCTACCTAGGACCCCCTAATTAAATCGTCTATAACGCAGAAAAGAACTTCTTATCTACAGAGTTTTAACAATAGATAAAGGCAATGGCAATTAAGGTTAAGGAAGTCCCTATTAAGGCATATAATAGTGTTAGAAAAGTAGAGCAATATCACACACCATTATACCGCGCATATAAGATTATCTCTTTAGAACTAGAGGATGCTAGCAAAGAACTTACCTTACAAATAGCTGTTAAAGCTGTTAACGATTCTGCTAGCCCAGATAGACTCGTACCCATATTACTAGTTTTCGGCGCCTACCCTTAAATAACTAACAATTCTCCACTATCTCCCTCCGTTGTGCAATGAGCTGAGGCTATTCGCAAGGCAATAAAGGAGGTATAATGTCTCTACGCTACACGCCAAGTTAACAACGCACTAGAAATAAGAAATGGCCTAAACACCTTAACTATGCTTAATCTGCCACTCCAGTCTAAGGTACGCGTATGGCGTAAAAAGGGAGGATAGTCAGGCCTATATTAACTCATTATAATTAATAGCCAGACTTATACTATTTAAATACCTTACAGACCCACTTAATTCTATTTAACTGTTATTAAGCCTTACTACAAAGATAACAGTTCTAAGCCTTTATAGAATACCCTAGAAGATGCCCTAGAGGAGAACCACAATTAACGTACTCTAGAAGGCGACTATAATCCCAATATAATATTAATAGATGCGCCACAATCATGACGCAGTAGAGGTCGCCCAAAGGGATCACAAAATCGCCAATATCTTATTAATTTTAAAGAGCAATTCATTGCCGCCATTAAAAATGGAGTTAAGTTATTAATAGCCTTTATAACAGCTAAGGAGAAGAATAACTTCAAACTCGCAAAATAGCTCTAAAAGAAAGGTCGTATTATAACTCTAGGAGCTCCTTTCTAAGTATCTAACAAGTAGGAGATCGAGGGTCTTATTATAAGAGGAGTCTTTAAATTTAAGAAGTATAACCCTACCAAATTTAATAGAGTTCGCATCTTTAAGTTAAGAATAGTTAATAAAATTAAGGGCAAAGCTACTGACGCCCTATTTAAGAAATTAAGGCTTATTATCTAAGGCTACAACGACAATAGCAAGGAGGTAATTCTTATATAGTCTCCCACAATTTAACAAGCTAGTTAGTGAGTTATTATTGCGCTAGCTCCCTCCTTAATAAAAAATAGAATAGCGGTTTATTTATAAGATATCACTTAAGCCTACACCCAATTAGAGACGCACCTTTAGCGCTTAATATTGGCATACCTTCCAGAGCAAATTCGCCACCAGTATCCTAAAGATACGATCATGGTTGTGCTTAAGCCATTATATAGGATCGCAGAGGCAGGAACTCACTAGTAGGCTACCTATAGCAAGCACTATAAAGAAAAGCTTTTAATAACTACTTCTATATTCAATCCCTGCTTCCTTATTATAACTATAGGAACTCCATTTAGAATTATCGGCATATAAACTAATAATACAATTATCTTAGGAGACGACCAATTCTTAGCTCTTAAAGAAGACGAGCTAGTAAAGGCAAATCTTATAGCAAAGCTAAAGGAAAAGCTTAGTTTAATAACACCATTACTCTTTAATAGATGTATTCTCTCCCTAAACAAGGATTCTATTGCTCTGCGCCAGAAGGGTTAAGGCAAGAAGATCAACGTTATTAACGCTAATTCTCCAAAGCAAGGATACGTGGAGCAACACGCTTGTAGAGCTTATATTGCTTCTATCTATCAACCTAAGGCTTTATTTAATCTCTTTATTGCCGCCCAATACTAGGAACTAACTAAGGATAACGTTCTTGCCTTAAATAAACGCCTTTCCTAGCAAATAAACCATCTTAACCAGGGCCTACACTACGTGCCTATTAATCTTCCCACCGCTAAGCTCTTTATATTTATTAATAGATCGTTCATAAATAATAAAGATTTTAGCTCCCAGCTAGGATATAAAATTATTATCACAAATAAGTTTACTAGAGAGAATAACTTTATAATCCATAGTAACCTTATCTATTAGAGCTTAACTAAGAGCAAGCGCGTTACCCGAAGTGTTTTAGCATCAGAAATATATGGAATAGTTAGCGGAGTTAATATAGCAATTGCAATTAGAACTACCCTAAAGATAATTATAGATTAACTCGAACTTCCTATTATCCCTATAATTATATGCACCGATTCATACTCCCTCTATAAGTGCTTAGTTAAGCTTGGTACTATAAAGGAGAAGCGCCTTATAATTGATATTATGGCACTTTATTAATCCTACAAACGGCAAGAACTCTTTAAGATTTAATGGATTAACGGTTAAGATAACCCAGTAAACGTAATAACAAAGGCAAACCCAAATAAGGCTCTAGAAATGTTTGTTAATACAAACACTCTACGTATATAAGTTAAAGGTTGGGTTAAAAGGGAGTAGGAGTATAACATTCTATAGACCCTAACTTAAACCAGCCAATTAGGATTTTCTATCCCCGGAATGGAAAATCGCTATTGGCTCGCTTACTACTAGCGCCTTGGCGGCCCACCCATCTTTACGTTATCTGCCAACTGCTGCATTATCGCATATTGTTGCATATTGTTTGGTATTGCCGTATATTATTTGGTATTATTGTATATTGTTTGGTATTATCGCATATTATTTGGTATTGTTATACACTGTCTAGTATTGTCGCATCCTGTCTATTTATCTATATATAGATGGCAACCACAAAAAGAAGAGTTGCCAGTGTTGGGAATAAGGCAAGCTGCCGTTACGCTAGGCATGTTGCCGTCACGTGCTAACGTGGCCCTAGCGTGGTGAGAAACCTTAAGTTCCTTACCCCTTTCCTCATTCCTATCAAAGAAGAAGAACAACTATTATACTATCTACAAACCGTAGCTACATGATATCCCCTTATATAACCAACAATTTCATTAATTAATTGCCTATACGAACGCCTATACGAACGTCTGCACGTCTAGATATCTATATATCTACACGCCTGCACGCCGCACGTAGTTCTACATAAGGCTTTGCGCGAACCTCTGCACGAAGCTCTACTAAAGCTCTACACGAGGCTCTATCTAAAGCTTACCCCCTACTACGAAGTAGCCCCCGCAGCACGACGGAGGGATAGGATTTGCGCAGCAAATGCCTACTAACTAGTATCTATAGGTTAAGAGCCTTCTTTTACTAGCAGTTTAACAACTCCTCTATATTAATAAGTCTGCTTTAGAAGCTATAATATTTAATAATTTATCCGTACGATGTTCAAGTTAATTTTTTAAAGGGGTGCCAAGAAGATCTGCAAATAGTACAAATATGGCCAATATTCGCCAATATTCGCCAATATTGATTAGTAACAATATTGATCAATCTGATTGGCCAATATTGAAAATGAAAACCACGCTGCTCCTGTTTCACTGCTTATAACAGGACCGCTGGGGTCGGATTTTCTTCTCTGTCCGCAGGCTAGCCGGAATTCGTAACGCGAAACAGATTGATAATATTCACCTGAACCTTCTCTATTTCGCTTATCCTCAATAAAGAACTCAACTACTCGCCAAACGGTTCGCGTTCAACGGAGTCAGGGTTCAGGATGTCTACCCAGAATAGCCATTCATTAGAAACGTACGAGTATGCAGCATTAAATCCTAACCAGCGCGAAATCCGGGTCCTTATTTTGAGATCGAGAGTAGACGCTAACGCCGAAGTCCACTGTAACCTTATCCATCAAAGCCTTAGCCAAGAAGGGGTTGAGGAAACCTGCTCGTACGTCGCCCTGTCCTACGTGTGGGGCAGCAAGGATAATCCGAAGACGATCTATCTAGACGGCAAACTTGTTGAGGTAACAAGAAATCTATACAGTGCCTTGGACCAGTTTAGCCAGAGAAATAAGGATCTCCATATGTGGGTTGACGCCATCTGCATCAACCAAAGAGACAACGATGAGCGAACATCCCAAGTTGCAATGATGAGCACTATCTACACACGAGCGGGGTCGACTTTCATGTGGCTAGGAAGCAGCGAGTATAACTCTGGTGGTCCGGCGATGGAATTGCTGACCGAATGGGCAGAAAGGAGAGCGGCAGACTCCTTGGACATAGAGGACGATTTGGAATTTGAACCATCCAGAAAGGATAAACCCAAATGGGAAGAACTTCATCGCTTACTTGAGCAGCCCTACTGGCGGCGGGTTTGGATAATACAAGAGATTTTGTTGTCCCGTGATCCCGTTCTGTGCTGTGGTAGCCATAAGTTGCCCTGGACCGTTGCTGCAGATACGATTGTGGATATGGAACGCTTCGACGCTTTTGGATATGCACGGCTGGAATACGGCGAGAAGAGGGATGAAGAGTTCATCCGCCAAACGCGCGAGCTAGGCAAGAGATTACGCGACTCCAGAAAGGCCAGAGATGCCATGGAGTCTGGGCAGGAACAGGAAAGTGAAGAAACTATTCGGAAACGAGAGCAATTAATAAGAGAGGCCGAGGCCTGGGTCATCGACCGATTTTCGGAGTTTGATGTTTTGGTGCCGATTGAATTGGCTCACCTGTGGCGCAGTTATTCGCGAGGCGAATCTATGACACTCCTCCGTGCTCTCCTTGCTGGTCGTCTCCGAGAGGCAACTGACAATCGAGATCGTGTTTATAGCCTCCTTAACTTGGCGCAAGCCGAAGGAAACATGCTTTCAGCAGACTATGACAAGGACATTTGCTCGCTCTACCGAGACATGGCGGTGCACTTCCTTTCAACAAGCAAAGATCTCCGTATTCTGTCAGCTTGCATAGGATTCAAAACAAATGATGTTGACGAGTCAAAAATCATCCCAAAGACGCTGGATAAGGAATTGCTCCCTTCTTGGGTTCCTGACTGGCGTGAGTACGTAGAGTACTCGGGGTATTTACTGTTAAATCCCTCTGTTTCCCCAAGCTTTTCTGCCGCAGGAACAACTTCGCCAAGTTTTGCGGTTTCGAAGGACGCCGGGGTGCTACTGGCCGAGGGAGTATACTTTGATAGAATTAAGTCGACCTCGCCGAGCCTCGTTGATGTGAGCAAAGACGCAATCCCCGGAATGTTACGAGATGAGTGGAATCTCTGGTGCTACCATACTCGAGGCAAGACCGAAAAGTTCGATTTCATCACTCGACATATGGCCCTGAGAACACTGTGGCGATTTGTTGGACCTCATCCTTTAGAAAAGGCCCCTTACGGCAATGAAGAAAATCAGCTAGAAGCCTTCCGAGGTACCCTAGTGCTTGGTGATGCCGAACAAGAAGGGCAGAAGTTGTTCCGCTATGATAGAGTATTTGGTGATAGAATATTCGCGACGTTTATTGACCATCTGAGCTTTCTTGACAAGGACTTGCCTTTAGGCCTAAAGAGCGAAATTGACTCACTTTTATCCTCCATGAGGAAGTTAGACCGTGTCACCAATGGAGTTCCAAGATTCTTCATCACAGAATCAGGGTACATGGGCCGAGGCCCCCACGCTTTGCGAGTAGATGATGTAATAGTGGTTCTGCTGGGTGGAGAGGTGCCGTTCGTCCTCCGACCGATAGGAGACGGATACATTTTGATTGGGGAATGTTGTAAGTGGTCTATAAATCAACTTCTTACAAGCTACTAACATACAGTACGAGACGTCCATGGCATTATGGGAGGCGAACTTATTTCGGAGTTAAATAGGGGGGAGAGGACTAAGCAAGGGTTTGGCTTATTTTAAATAGTAAATAACTAAAACCGCATACCAAAAGTTTGTCTGTGATTTTAGGGATTCCTACTAGTATTAGTCTTGTTCGGAATCTGTTAAATCCCTAAGAAAATGTCTGCGCACGCGTCAAAAACGCGTATTCGTACAGAATATGTCAAATTCCTTCTATTTTCTCATTGCATCTCTCCAGCTTTATCCCTTGGGCTGGTAGCGTCCTACGATAATTGGACCGTGCGCGGAACACCAAAACACTAGAATCAAAAGTACGCATATTACCTACATTAGATTCAGATATTATACATGCCTTCTAATCGTACTTCTAATGATATTGACTTTGTTCCACCAACTCAATATTCAATTCCACCAACTCGAAAGGCCAAAGAACCCCCGCAGCCGTGGCCGTTGCCTTCCTCCGAGCCTTTATATATCGCGAATTTTAACAACTATAGCACCCTAAATCTTCTTCTAAACCTCGCTGTTTGCAAAATTCCGTTCTACAGAAAGGATAGATATTAGTTACCTTATCTTAAGCGACTTGACTCCAAAAATTGGGTGTATATGGCAATTGTATATGGAAATCAGCAGATTCTACGACCTCATATTTTTCATCACGGAGCCTTGATCTATTGATCCTATTAGCTAGTTCTTATCGATAACGGTAGGACGAATTGTACCAGTCCAAGGGATATTACGCCTTGGCTATCTTGCTGAACACTCGTCTTTCGATCTTTCCCTATTGGTATTTGTTTGCTGGACTTAATTAAATTTCCCTTCCGTACAATTCGGGCTCTTAGGGACTCGAAAGATGTTCGTTAGAGAACCTAGACGAGCTCGAGCGTTAGCACCATCGGGGTTGTCATAGAATGCGCTAGGGGCGGCATTCCGAGGTACACCCTGCTTGAGGTAGTCTGCAGCCGTTGTAACCGGCCCGCCGGAAGTTGTCTTACTTTCTGGGATAGAAGAGATGGGGTTATAGATTTGAGTGGTTGGTCTTATGGGTAGGAGGGTTGACGGATTGGATTAGATATTGTGTCGGGTGACGGGAACTAGTTAGGCTTTGCGAGCTTGATAGCACATGCGAACTGCTCGGAATTTGCGGGCTGGTTGGGGCCCGCGATTAAGAGAAGGACAGAATCGCGGTTAGGGTTTAGGCGACCGACGACGGTGGATAGAGAAATCCACGACTACATTTCCTCAAAACTCCGGGCGCAAAGAGCACAGGGAGAACGGTCGCATTTGGACGATTTGCCTTCTAATATATATATTATAATATGCGTTATAGTGGAAGAGTTGTCACCTTATCATGTTGAGGGATTAGTTCAGCTAACCACGCTAAAAGGTCGGCGAGATACGTTCTATATATAAAGGGATTTCTTAGGAGTACGGTTGCATATTTAAGGACCTACAGTCCCTACTATAGATAGTTCTCTCTTTATAGTAATTCTTAGAATATAATTAGAGTTAATCTATTAAGTAATACTTTATACCGTCAAATCTCTTTAATACGATACCGTTTGTTCCGCCGAGCGTATTGTAATACCAATGGTATTGTTATATCAAGAGTCACATATAGGGTGAATAAACAGGAAAAAGAGGAGCTTTATACCTAAAAAGGCTTAGGATGTCTACCTCGCGGGCCAAATAGGGCCCTCTCCCGTACAAATTCTCTACTGGTTATAACGATATTGGTGGTAGGTGCTTAACGATATTCTTAAAAGTCAGATTATCGTAATATTACACCAAAAAAGGCATGATCAAGGGGTGTAGATCGTAATGTAGAGGTTATCGTTATATACCCCATATCGTATTAAGGAGATTTGACTGTAGTTATATCTTATTAACTTATATACCTATATACCTAGTCTATTTATAGGTCTCTATAAGCATTTCCTATAAGGCCTTATAAGACTTATAAGGTAAGACATAAATAGAGAGCTTAATTAATAGAATAATAGAGTATATTATAAGAACAGACAAATCCTTAAAGAAAAGAAGGTATCCAAGTGCGAGGTAAGGAAGGATTTTCCCTAAGTATGTGCGGCGTACGTACCTTATAGGCGGGTCACCCTTAGGTTGCCCCGAGGTCGCCTATACCTTATAGTTATAACTATCTACTTAGGTTTTACCTACTACTACCCCCTTTAAAAAGGATTATCTCTAATCCTTTATGTAATTAAGCCTTAATAAAACCCTATAAAAAACCTTTATAAGAGAAAAATTAAAAAGGAAAAAAGTGTTTTAATTTTATATATAGAGGGATAGGTAGTATATATACGCGGCGCGAAGATATTAAGGAGCCTTGACCACCGGTTAAAGTTATCTAATTAATGGTTATTATTTACTTTCTCTACTATAGCTCTTACCTATTCTATTATAAATACTTATAAGTTAGTATTGTAGTTGTAACGGCTTAAACAAATGCCTTACAGCTTGAATAAATGCCTCTGAACCGAAGCGAAGCTTGAACGAATGCAATGTGTGCTTAAATAAATGCTATATTATAAAGATATTAAGCTAAGGAGTAAGAGAAGGTGGTAAGGACACGTCTAAATACACATGCTAAGTCTTAGGCGAACCCCTGACTAGGTAACGCGCTCTAGCGCCGTTACAGTAGTAGTATAATCTGGCCCCTAGATTTAATATTTAGATTAGGTATAGCTTTAGGAGAGTAATAAGCCGGTCCTTTAACTCCTTAAAGGCTTCTATATAGTTATTGTTAGCGACTTAGTTAATCGAGGCACAAGCACAGCAAGAGGGTCGCGCAAGCCTGTACGATTGGATTGTCTATAAATAAGGATCCAAAGCTAAAGAAAGGAAATAAGAAGAACGGAAGCACCGCTTAAAGTTATATACAATCTTCTAGTTATATAATGGCAACTTGCCGTAACTTGCCATTACGTAATAGTAGTTTACGGCAATTTAACGGCAATTTGCCAGTGCTGTAACATTACCCCCCCCTTCTAAAAAAGCCTGCCCTTAGGCTTTATATGTCCGTATTATCCCCATAGGACATTCTTATCTTTATACTCTACTAGTAATTTATTATCTTTGCTATACTAGCACTCCATCTACTTATCTAAGTACTTTAGTAGTTTAGATTTGTTAGAATAACAGCTATAGAACTCTTATAACTTATAGAGGCTACCTATAAAATTCCATATGGGGTACTAGGTGGGGTCTGGATTATATCCTTTCTAACTTATATGGTACTTTAGTGTTCCTTATACAAGTTTATAGGCTAGTATTTCTTTAATTTCCTATTTATTGTCGCTATTAACTTAAATTGGCAGGGGCGGTTTATTCTTTTATTTAGGTAATAGGTTGTTTATAGCTTTCCGTAGCTTATCCAGTAAGGATTTAGGGTAGACTTTAATTAAATCCGGAAGCTTTACTTTATATAAGTTGCCTCTCTTCTTAAGAACTTTATATAGTCCTGCTATCTAATAGTCTAGCTTATAGCTAGGCCGCTCTATCTTTTAGTTTTTTATTATAACCTAGACCTTATTGCCTACGGTAAAGTCAGGCTCATACCTATACTTATTCGCCTCCTATTCTATTAATTTCTAGGCCTTTTCTAGGTTTATATAGGCTACCGTCTAGGCTTTTTCTAAGCGCTTAGCGTACTACTAAGCTTTCTTATAAAATACTTTTTCGCATATAGTCTAGGGTCCTTTTAGTCTTTCCCAGTTAAAGCTTATATAGGGTAAGTAGCCCATTTCTAGCTAAATAGGTGCAAACCCCATAGAGTTATGGGGTAGGGTTGCCTAAGTATAGTCTATTAGGGGTAATAGTTTAGCCTAGTTATCTTAGAAGTAGTTAATAAAGGGCCAAAGTCTTTAGTCCAAATATTAATTTATAATCTCCGTCTAACCATCTATCTGGGGGTGGTATGCTATAAAGAGCTTTAGCTTAATACCTAAAATCTAGGTAAACTTATTCCAGAAAGCTAATATAAATTACGGCCTATAATTGGATATAATAGTATATAATAGTCCATAAATTTGGTAGATATAGTGGATATATAGTTAGGCCGCCTCTTTAGCATTAATATTTTTATAATAAGGGATTAAAAACGGGCGCTTGCCAAAGCGGCTAACTATAACTATAGCTATATCGTATTCGCTACGGTCTATAGGTAGCTTATAGAAATCTATAAAGATATGCTGCTAGGGGCGCTCTAGTATTAGGAGTGGTTTTAATAGTCCTAGGGTCTTGTCTCGTGGGATTATAGATCTATAGCAGCTATCGCAGTTCCGTATGTAACGGTTAATATCTATAACTATTCCGGGCCAGTAGTAGCGGTCGCTAATAATCCTATAGATCTTATTTTTTCTAGGATAGACCATAGAGACCTAGATATGTGCTTTGGAAATAAGCTAAGTCTATAAGTTCTGTTCCTCTACTACTACTAGCCGTTCCTAATGCTTAAGTAATCTATTTTTAATAGACTATAGGCTGGTAACGTCCTTTGCCTTTTTATAGTACTCCTATAGAGAAGGGGCCGTACAATTTGCTTGCAGTAACTTATTAGTAAGGTTAAGTTCCATGGAGTTAACGGGATATATCTTGGCGTTTAAAGGGTCTATATTTAGTTCTACCTATATTTAGGGGTTAAGGTGCTCTAGTTGTAGTAGTATCTAGGTTTATAGTAAGATCTTTACAGCTATCTAGTTATCTAGGTCTTGTTTACGCCTTATAAGGGTATCTACATAGTTAGTTGCGCCTAGCCTATATATAATTAGAAAGTAGAACTAAAATAGGATATCCGCCTAGCGTGCCTACCAGGCCATAAGGGCCTTTGTTATTATAAAGTATTCTAAGGCCTTATAATCCAAAACTACCTTAATAGGCTTAGGGGTCCCTTCTAGCTATACACGCTAGTACTAAAAGCTAGAGATAATAGCCAGCATTTCTTTATTATAGATGTGGTAGTTTAGCTTAGCATCTATTATGGTCTTTAAATAGTATATAATAGGGTACTATTCTCCATTCAGTTGCTTCTAGAAAAAGACACTAGCTATTACGCCGTCTAAGGCATTAGTTTCTAGTATTAAGGGCCGTTCTGAGTTAAAGTAGGTAAGTAGGGGGGCTAATACTAGCCGTTTTTTAAGCTTATTAAAGGCCTGCCTATATATGGCGTCAAAGTGGAAGGGCTAGTCTTTCCTAGTAAGATGGTTAAAGGGCTAGGCAATCCTGCTATAGTTCTTAATAAAGCGCTAGTAGAAGTTATAAAAACCTAAAAATAATTATACCCCCTTTACGGTCTGTAGGGGTATCTATTAGTTAATTACGGCCGTTTTTTCTAGGTCTGCCTTAATTCCGTCCATACTAATAATAAACCCTAAGTACTTAATGCGCTTAACACTAAATTCTAACTTCCTAATATTGGCCTAGAGGCTAGCTTCGCGGAGCTATTATAGGACTTTATAAATATGCTCCTTATATTCCAGTTTATTCTCCAAGTAAATTATAATATTATTTAGGTAGGCTATATAGAAGTTATTAAGGTAGTTAAAGAGTACGTTATTTATATACTGTTGGTATATAGCTAGTCCATTAGTTAGTCTAAAAGGTAGTACTTTGTATTTATATAATCTGTAGCAGATCTAAAATATAGTAAGATCCTTAGATCTAGGGTCTATCCTAATTTAGTAAAAGGCCTAGCGGATATTAAGCTTTATAAAAATCTTAGCCTTACTTATATAGGCTAGTATTTCTTTTAGTAAGGGTAGCGGATATTGGTCTTTGCAGGTTATATAGTTTAGTTTATAGTAGTTAATATAGAAACAGAGTCTACTGTTTGGCTTTTTAGTAAAGAGAATAGGTAAGGCAAAGGGGACTTGGCTAGGCTTAATAAAGCCCTTATTAAGGTTATTAATAATATACTGCTTAGTGGCCTATAGCTCGTTAGTAGATTGCTAGCAGAGAAGGCTATAACTAAGGGTGTTTTCTTTGTTAGGCTTAATCTTAATCTTATAGTTGTACGGTTAGTAAGGTAGGAGTATATTAGATACTGCCTTAAAGAATATGTCCTTAAATTCCCAGTATTGGCGGAGTAGTTTCTATTCTACTAGCTCCTTATCTATAAGCTTACTTTCCCCCTTAAGCTTGTTACGGGCTAGGGCTTTTTTATCTTTAATTATCTAGTTAATTTTATATAAGCTAGTCGTAAAGGTAATAGTGTTGGGCTGTTTTAGGTTCTAGTAGAACCCTATAGCACTAATATAGCAGATATTAACTGGTAGGAGGTTTATAGGTTTCTTTATAGACATTCTATAAACCGTATTTTGTAGTAGAGGGTTTATAACCCTTCTTAGCTCCTATTCTATTTTCTATAAGTTATCCTTTTAGTCTATACATTTAGTATAGCGTCTAATATTCCTTACTATTCTTTATAGCTATATAGGGCCTAAGCCAGCTAGCTTATTACTAACTTCCTAGGTTTTTAGTGCCAGTGGTATAATATTAGTAGTCTAGGGGCGGCGTAGTATACGGACCCGTTGTAAATTAAGCTATATATCTTTCTTAAAGGCCTAGTTCCTATATATAGCATTGGCCTAGTAAATGGTGTCTATCTATAGCCGCATAAGATTTTCTATTATAATACTGATTTCCTTTATAAAAGAAGGTATTGGGGGTAGGGTTTTAGGCTAGATAAGCCATCTACTTTATATATTAAGCTATAAGCCTAGATAGACTAGCCATTTTCTTTCTAAGATTATATTGTGGTTTCCTAGGTCTGTAATAAAAAAGGGGACGTTATACTACCTTTGTCCGTCTACATGGAGGTAAATCCACAAGATAGTTATAATAGGTGGTTCTATCTATCCATTATACCCATAAATAGGAATTGGTTTAGGTAGTTCCTTAAGGGGTGCATTTAAATAGTTAGCTAGCTTTATAGCATACTATATATCTATTAAGGTAAAGGTATTTGCTCTAGAGTTAGCTAAAGCAGAGGTTAAAACTTAATATTTATTACGGAATAAAGTATAAGTGTATAATTACAGCACCTGGTGTACCAAACGCGTACTTACGCGTTTGGTACACCAACCACTTGTTTATAAAGTGCTGACTGGTTAGGGGGAGGGCGCGTCAGTATATAGACTATGTAGTCTATTTTAATAAAATCGACAGTCACCACCATCCAAACGAGCATACGATACTATATGTATTTCGTGCCCCTGGATATAACTCACTTATATTATTAAGTTAATACAAACACTAATCAGTGAGCGCGCACAGATTAGCAATTATTTAACACCTCCCCCTAAGCAATACACGACAGCGACCACCCGTTTATATCCTAGTACGACCTGCTAAAAGATCGGAAGTTGGGGATTATGGACTATATCACCATCTCTATATACTTATTTAAGTCTTAGTATGGTTTACTAGAAGTTTATAGACATGAATACAGACCTTTACGGAACCCCCTACCCTCCTACAAACTATTACAGACCTATTAATCGCCTTTATGGACTATTATAAGACCTCTTAAACTATTACGGACCATTACAAGACCTCCTCTACCCGCTATAAGCCACTACCACCCGCTACAAGCTCCTCTTGACCCGTTATAGCTTATATAGACATATAACGCTATACAATATAGCAGATATAAGTAAGCAAATTAATAAAGGTTAAAAGAAGTGGAGTTAGGGAGTTAACCTTACGTCTACAAACGGCGTTAATAACTACATTAATTTTAAAATCCTTAAATACGGACACTTTAAGCTCCTAAACAACAATCTATGGGAACAATATAAGGAAGACTTTACGGACTTTATAGAAGCTATTTTTAAGGCTTGCAACCTTATAACTACCCACAACCTATAAACCCTCTTACGTAACTAAGGTATATAGGTTAAAAAGGATAAACAAGTTACTATTGCACGGTCTCTGTACAACACCCTATATAAGGAGGACCAAATAGAATGGACTAAAGAGTAGATCCTAAATTACATTAAAACCAGTAGACTCTTTGCCTCCTTTAAACTTAATAGGATCTCTAGCCTTATAGACGACCCATTTAACTAAATTCGCCCTATAAACCAAAGTGGTTTTAGAATTAATTTTATGGGCTAAAGTATACCTAACCCGCAAGTTACGGACCGTAATACCCCTATAAACCAAAATATGGACTAAAACCCTTCCGTTGCCCAAGTTACAGATCTGTAAACCACCTAAGTAAAGACCTATAGTAAGGAGCTAGCCAACCTGGCTAAGCTCTATACTAACAAATCCAAGTATAGCAGTGAAAATAACAACTTTAACTTTAAACTAACTATCTTTATAGACCTTTGTCAGAAGGCTAATATTCCTAAATAGAAATTTAGCCAAGCCTATTCTACTATACTGCGCGGCCTAGCCCTTAACCACTACTACACTAACCTTAAGAGCAACCCCCTTGGTATTCCCTTTAATAAGCTATATAAAGCTACACGCAACTACTTTAAAGGGCCAGAATATAAGCATAATATCCTTACCTAATGGAATGCAATTGGGTTACGGACAGTAATTAATAAGAATACCAAAAAATCAACTATAGAGTGCCTGCAAATTCTTATTAAAGACCTTCGGCACCTATAGCACGGCCTTAATATTAAGCTTTAAATAGACGACTTCCTGTATAACAAACTCATTACAGCTTACTAGGAAGTGGAGCCCTGCAAATATACCTATTATAAGCCTACAGACACCTTAGCTGGCTTTATTAATAATTTATGGTCCTCTATTATAATGTATAAAGTCTTAAACCCGCCAGGCAGTACTTAAACCTTTATTATAGACTTATAAAACCCGCCAACTGACTTAGATGCCTATTTTATAGACCGCCGCTACCGCTAGTAGTACTTATACCAACTAAGTCCCACCTGAAACCCCTATAGCAACTCCTGTATAAAAGTATACCCCCGCAGACAAACTAGCTAGAAGTGCTTTATGTGCAGTAAGGAAGGATGCTAGTCTATAAGGTATACCTAGGAAGAGCATAACAAGTCTAAGAAGAGATTTAATAGATGGATTAACTAGTTTATTCTGGATTACAAAGGAGAGGAAGTAGAGGAGTCTCTTAATAAGTTAATAGAAGCCCTTATAATTGACTTTAACTTAAATATTTAAGAATAGGAGACCTTAGAGACGTTCCTAACTACTTTTAGACCTTTTACAGACAGCTAAGCCTTTAATATTACAACCATATTAGCCGACCGCTCCTTTGTACACTTAATTGCACCTAAAAACCAACCTGTAAGTATACCCATTGGACCCGTTATAGATGTTACGGACTGCTAACAGGACCCATTTATATATATTACTATAGAACGCTATACCCCTAAAGAATTCTATGGCGTTATAATTGATATAGGTGCCTTTAAGAAGTGTTACGGCGCTGGTACGCGTCACCTAGTCAGGGGTTCGCTTACGCCTTGGCGCGTGTACATAGACGTGTCTGTTCCACGACCTTCTTCTTCTCCTCAGTTTTGATATCCTCGTCGATAGACAATCCAATTATACAGGCTTGCATACGTTCTTTACGGCGCTCGTGCCTTAATTAACTGCGTTGCTGTAACATTATATTAAAACTCCCCATTTCGTATAAAGGCTTGGGCTCATGGTTTATTGAATTATTGTTATTATTTATCGTTATCGAATTATCGCTTAAAGCATCATTGAAGTCCTATAGTTGTATAGGCACCCCTTATAGACTTATTGGTTTATTGGTTTATTAATTCTCTAATTTAACACCCTATAGCTTACCTTGTAGGCCTCTTATTGGAACCGCCCTACTCCGACCTTTTATTAATTTTATTTTTCTATTTTCCTATTTCTTTCTTACCTTCGTTATGGACCCTTAACTACAGCAGGTTATCAGCGCTGTACAGGCTAACCTTTAGCCAATATTCGACCGTCTACAAAACGACATTAATTAGCTATGGGTTGAGAACCAGCAACTACGCGCAGAGCTGCTTTAACTTCGCTCTACCGCTACTACTCCTACCTTATATAGGAAGTCACGGCTCCCAGATCCTATAAAGTTCAACAGCAAGCAATATAAGTTTAAGGTCTAGTTGCCAGAAATTAAGGCAAAGCTTTAAGTAGACGGAGAAGCTATTAGGGACAGTATAGCACAGTTCTACTATATGTACAGCAATCTCAAATCCTTAGTACAAGCGATGGTTCTCCCTTAGCTGTCGCACGCAGAAAAGCAGAAGAGCTAGAACTATCAGACAATTCTAGAATAGCTAGAGAGGGTTAACGACAACCCTAATGCAGTATAAGAAGTAGAGGACGCTCTTTAGACAATTAAGCAGGGAGATTAACCTCTCCTAGGCTATATAGCCAAGTTTAAGCGCCTGCTATATAAAGCAAAGGGTTAAGATTGGGTAGATGCGAATAAGATTATCGCCTTTTAATCTAGGCTGTCTCTAGTCCTTTATAAAGCCCTTTTGCATCAGCTTAACCTGCTAACTACCTACTCAGCTTTTATCTTAGTAGTTTAGTAACTCTCTTGCCGCCAGGGTTTGTACGGAGCTAGTTAACTAACCCCCTACTAAAGTTCAAACAAGGATTAGATGGATCTCTCGGTAGTTAATATTTATGCCCTTATAACTACCTCTTAGTAAGCTCAATCAACCTCCCCTATAAGAAGAGAAGAGTGGCGAATCTTGGGTAAATGTGTTCGCTGCGGATCCTCCGACCATTAGATTAACCACTATCCGCTAGCACTTACAAGAAATTGGTTAACCTCCCCTAGGGCCCGTCAAAGGTTTACTTTATAGGAAGAGAGCGTTAACGAGGTTATATTGGACGCGGAGTCGGAAGATAGCTTTAAAGACCACTGGGAGGACAGGCCTCTTTCTCCTTAGTATAGCCAACTGTACCTAGAGAACAAAGCTTAAGGGCAAGCTTTTTTGAAGGGGGGGGTAATGTTACAGCGCTAGTACACGTCACCTAGTCAGGGGTTCGCTTACGCCTTGGCGCGTGTATATAGACGTATCCGTTCCACGACCTTCTTCTCGGATAGTAACCGTCCAGGCGCGGACAGTCGGGGCGCCAAGCCCGAAACGGCCTAGCATACGCGAGGTCTTGGCGCCCAAGATAACTTCACTCTCAATTAACCACGTCGACCTTTAACACCCTATCGCTTAATCAATAAGCGAGTATCCAGTAAGCTAGAGCTTTATATTAGCTATATACGTTATATGCTAACTTATATACTAGATTTTCAATCTAACTGCTCTTATAGAGCATCCAACATGCCTCCCAGGTAAGTGATTTTTCAAGTCATATAATTTTTATATATTTTCAGAAAAAAAAGGCCTCTAGAACTATATTTTTGAATTTATAGAGATCTATTTTTTCTTTTTTTAGTTTTATATTATACCGCTTACCAGTTTCTTGGTTATTTTGACATATTAGCTTTAAATTAACGATTTAAAAATTTAAAATTTTTTGGGAAATTTGGTTCTTGGTTTTATATTATACCGCTTACTAATTTCTTGCTTATTCTGATATATTGGCTTTAAATTAACGTTTCGAATTTTTAAAACTTTTTAGGAAATTTGTTTCTCGGTTTTCTACCCTAGTAATTACTTAATTATTAGATTTTCTAACATCCTAGGCTTCCTTTCTTGCTAGGAAGAATTATTTAATATATAGCCTATTGCTTTATTTTTATTTTTTCTTGTTTTTTCCAAGAATTATTTTAAATTTTGGGTATTAGATCTGCCAGTGCTACTGCAATTACTGCTGCTAAAAAGGCAGCATATAAAAAAAGATGGTTATTGGGAAAGCCCTTAAAGGTATATTTTTTTCTTGGTGGCTCTAAGAATATGCTAATTCTAGGAGCAACAAGACAAAGATCTTAAGGAGAAGTTGAGGTAAGAAATATTATATTTTTTTTTAGTTTTTCTAATATTTTAGGGCTGGCTTCTAGGGGCACAAGGACGCAGATCCTAGATGCTACACCTACCATATCTAGAATGCAGTAAGTTTTTCTCTATTTTTCAGACAAAAAATAACTAATTTAACATTTTTTAGCGTATGCCTAAAAAGGTAATTAATGGTACTAAGGAACGTGATATACTTTCTTATAGCTATAACTACGAAGTATATTATTAAAAATTCTAATAATAGTAATATAATTTTTTACTTTACCTAGGAATCTATTCTAGAGCTCTAGTGCGCGAAGAAAGGGCTTTAGGAGGTGAGAAATCTAGTTTATTTCTTATATATTTTAATAAAATTAACTGTTTTTAGGGAAATTCCGACCTTAATAAAAATGAGAGAATGCCTAAGGCCTTCGGTAGATATAGATCTTGCCTTCTTTCCTTTTTTAAGATTCTTTTTGGTACTTTCTCAGTTGATAAGGTATTTAATTCTTGTTTTTTTTAATATTTTTTATTTTTTGAGTAAAATTAACTAACTTCTTGGATTTTCTAATAAGATGCTTAATATTAACGGTGCACGCATTGCTGCCTTAAAGAAGGTTTCAAAAATTGAGTCTAAGGGTGGTCTTTAACTAGGTACGTGAAATAGCTTATTTTTCTTGGAATTTATTAATAAATCTTGCTAGCTCTTTATAAACTTCTAGAAGATTCTGATTCCGATTAGTGGCTAGATATTCTTGGTTTTACTAAAAATATAGGGTTTTTTTGTTATTTTACTTGATTATATATTACCTTAGTTTATTTAAGGAGAACGTCTTAGATTTTCCTATATAATCTCCAAAATAGAGTTTCTTTCTTTGGCGTTAGAGGTTATTAAGAATTTTAATACCCCCTTTTATTTTCTTGGATATTCCAATAAACCTCTCTGGTTTATGGCACTTATATAGGATTATAGTGCCTAAGTAGTCTCTTAAAATTTAGAGAATTACTTAATAAAAAGTCTTAAATTTCTTTAACTAAAACTATTTATATAAAGCTATAATATTTTAGAATCAACACACATCGCCCAAAAGTTAAAAGTCACAAACACGCTCAGAACACGTCATTTTTACGCATCTACACGTCCGAATACACCTTCGAAGCTGCGTACTACCCGCAATGAGCCCGCAGGGGTCTGCTGCGAGGTCGCAGGCATCGCAGGGTGCAGCAGCACGCGAGGCACTAGCACCGCAGCCCATACCCACAGAGCCACCGCAACAAAAGGTGGCGAAGCTAATTTAAAAACTAGATAACCTACTCCTTCTAAATGGCAAAGAACTTGAGCTTTGGGAGGAGCTTAAGGTAGAGGCTGGCAAGCTCTGCTTGCCTCTATAAGTTATGGCCGATAACGATTATATTTAAAAGCTTACGGAAGCCGTTGCGGACTTAATTAAAAAATAAAACCAGCCAGTAAAGCCTCTGGCGCCGACGACCTATGCCACAGCTTTATAGGCAGGCCTCCCTCCCTAGACAGGCCCATAGCCGGTCCATAAAGTCCCCATATGTCTAACCCGCGAACTCATTATATAAAACCCAGGCGCGTCCCTACAGGACTATAACTGCCTAATTAGCCAGATTATAGAAGAGATTAATAAGAGTAGGAGCCTAGAGATTATAGGTAAGATATTAGTAGGGAGGAAGCTGCCAAGCGGAGACATTATAATAACAGCGGATACTACCTAGATAAAGGAATAACTAAAGCGGGATAATAGATAGCTCTCTACTATTAGTCTAACGGCAGAAGTAAACCACAGGAAGTTCCCTGTTATAGTCCATAGGATAAGAATTACATTAGTAGACTATAGTAAACAGGATAAAGCAATCTGCCAGATACTAGGGCAGAACAGACATCTTAGCAACAAAATTAAAATCCTCTGTATACAGTGGCTGAAGAAGCCCTTGCGGCTAGGGAAAATAACTACATACCTTATTATTAATGTAGCAACCCCTAAATAAGCGAACACGCTTATAGACAAAGGGCTCCTTTTTCAGAGTAAGCTAAAGGATTGCGAACTTTATTATAGGGACTGCCGGGTTACTTAGTGCTATAACTATTAAAAGTATGGCTATACAGCCCGATTCTGCAGCAGCTAAAAGAAATATAGACTTTGCGCGGCGCCAGGATATAATAATAAATCCTATAGCTTCTATAACAACCCTATAAAACACTAATGCGCAAACTATAACCTAAGCCACCTGGCTTGGTTGAGTAGATATAAAGTACGGAGCGAGTAGGCAGATAGGGCCCGCCTAGCGTATATAATAAGACCAAAACGGTACGCAAGCTCTGCGAGTAGTATATCCTCCTACCCACCACTTAACCGCGCTAGCGGTACCCCTAGTAGTATACTTAGCAGTACTACACAGAGCAGCGCCCCAATAAGCTCCTATAGGTTGGTTTTAATCCCAAGTATATAGGGACCAGAGGAGCAGTTACGTATAGAAGGAATCTAGGTAGGGCAGGTTAGGCCTACTAGTGTAGTTACTGGAAAGCGCGGCCGTAGCGTCTCCGTAAGGGGTTTAAGAAATCCAATAGGCAGACTGCCGAATAGGCCATAGGCTGCCTAGAATAATTAGGATATTACAGCATACCTTACATAGAATAATAAAGAACTATAAATACACTCTAAGTTGTATAGTATAACGTGCAGAAAAGCAAAGATAAGGTAATAATACTATTTATCGCGGAAGTAGTGTAGTAGGGGTATGAAATTCTAGCAATATAAGAACTGTGGCAGAACTAATAAGTAAACGCAATATACTGCCTAAGTAGCTGCGGTTACTAGCCAGCCTACCCAAGGTGCTTTAGAAGCCGCGCATGCTTCTTAATAAGTAGGTAAATCCCAATATTAAAGTGGTTGGTTTAGTACCCTTGCCCAGATATAGCCTCCCTCACACTATAAACCGGAAACTATATAGTGCATATCTATAACGTCTACTTGGCCGGCCTAGGAGGACTTAGAACAGTAAATTGGGAGTTACCTATCTACTACCTTCCATAGCTACTTAATAAGCTAGGAGAGCATATAGTTATAGAAGACTTTAACCTATACCACCCTATCTAGGGTGGACCGTAGTGCCTTAAGCAATATAATATGGCGGACAACCTTATCCGCATTACCTATAAAGCACACCTATAGCTTCTTACCCCACTAGGGGTAGAAATATAGGAGGCCAGAGGGGCTGTAAGTACGATTAACCTAGCATTTGGATTAGTAAATATAGCACGGCACCTTATAAGCTGCAAAAAAGACAACTGGCTTAAAAGCGGCTTAGACCACTATCTAATTACAACACTTCTTGCCCTAGAGTCGCCTCCGCAAAGCTAGCAGCAACGGCAGCAGCGCTATAACTGGAAAAAGATGGATTAAAATAGGGTTGCAGCAGGCGCAGAGCACCTCCCGTAACTAGGCGCCCTTACTACGGCCAAGGAAATTAAAGACTATATAACTAACCTTCTAGAGTTCCTAGAGGGCCTAATTAAGAGAACAGTATTAGCAGCTAAGGATATAGTAGGCTACTCCTGCCCCTAGTAGACGCAGGACATAGAGGAGGAGGTATAGGCAGCTAGGGTAGCAAGGCAGCAGGGGGTCTTAACAGAAGAGCTATAGATAATTAACCTACGTAAGAAGAATGTAATCTAGAGAGCGAAAACAGCGCAGTTTTAATAAAGCGTTTATAAGGCCGCAACTAAGCCAAATGGCATCTGGAAGCTAGTCTGTTAGGTAAGAAAGTATAGCTACCTACTGCCCGAACCGCCCGTAATCCTATCGCTATAGAAAGTAAGAAATAAAGAAACAATTTAGGTAGCAGATATAATGTAAGGGAAGGCCGACTTACTCTAGGAAAGGTTTTTCCCCTAAAAACCTAAAGCCAATATAAGTAACATGGAGGGGTACTAGTACCCCCTGCCCACAGAACAGCTCCTGTATATTAATAAGGATAATATATAGAGGGTAATAAGAGACCGCCTCCTATATAGCGCCCCTGGGGCCAATGGTATCCCAAATACCTTCCTTAAGGCGTTAGGACAGCCGTTTACTAAAGCAATGGCGGCCCTAACAAAGGCCTATTAGGAGAAGGCATACTAGCTAAAAAAATTCCGCCAAGCCCATACGGTCACTATTAGGAAGCAAGGAAAAGATAACTACTTACTACCAAACGCCTGGAGACCTATAGCCCTACTAAGTACAGTAGGTAAAGTTATAGAAGCAGTTACGGCAGAATAGATATGTTATATAGCGGAAGAGTATAATATGCTACCAGCCTACCAGATAGGAGCCTAGGAGAAGCAATTAACAGAGACAGCCCTAGACCTCTTAGTTAACTAAGTATAGACAGTTTAGCAGACAAAAGGCAATATAGCGTTACTACTCTCCCTTAATATTACTAGAGCCTTTAATAGGGTAGTATAAAAGCGCCTATAGCACGTACTACGGGTAAAGGGGATCCCAGAGGAGCTAGCTGCCTAGGTAGAAACCTTTATAACAGATAGATCTACAACGCTAGTACTCTTAGATTAGGAAACAGAGGAGTTCCCAATATCCACAGGCATCCTACAGGGGTCTCCCCTTTTACCTATCCTGTTCCTCTTCTATACAGCAGAGCTACTAGACCTCTATAATAACCCATAGAAGAGACTAAGCGCCAGTACATTTGTAGATGACACTAACTTACTTACATACAGTCCGTCTATGGAGGAAAACTACCAGATCCTAATACGTGGCCATAACCGCTGCCTTAACTAGGCGCGCCGCTACAGCGCTAGCTTCGCCCTAGAGAAGTATAAGCTTATACATCTATCCCAGAACCCAAAGCAGTTTAATATATAGGCCCCTCTCCCCCTATTGGGGGTAGAGACTAAGCCTAAGGCCTTAATGCGTATTTTAGGTATCTGGCTTAACCTATGGCTAAACTAGGGGGCACATATAAAGGAGATACAAAAGAAGATAAAAATGTATATGAACGCCCTACTGCGGACAACAGCCTTAACATAGGGAGCTACCTTTGTACGGGCAAGGTAGATCTACAACGCCGTAATCCGGCCTGCTATTGCCTACGGAGCAGCAATCTAGTATACGCCTACCCTAATTAAAGGTCCTAAAAGCACTAAACCTATAGGCCCAGCTGTAAAGCTAGCTAAGATTTAAAATAAGTGCCTAAGAGCAATAGTAGGGGCATATAAGGCAACTCCTACCTTAGTTCTTGAAACTAAAACCTCTATACCCCCGCTAGATCTCTACCTAAATAAAAGACTTGCAAACTTTAGGTTTAGGCATAAAGAAAAGTTAGTTATGGAGGCTTACGTATAAATATGGGGGAAACTAGCCCAAAGATAAAGATAAAGACGGGGTTAAAACCAAAACGGAAATATATATATAGAGGGAGAGAAACGGACCTAGTGGGTAGAGAAGTGGAGGCAGTAAAAACAAAGGACAGAGATGCCGCTTCTAGTAAGCTAGAAGAGAAGATAGGGAGCTAATTAGCTAAAATGGGGACTTATAGGGGTAGGGCCACTGTTAGAAGAACCGCTAAAGATACATAAGGAGCTTAAGAAAGCAGAAAGCTTAGTTTTAACGCAGATATAGATGGGACGGATAGGGCTAGCGGCCTTCCTAAATAAGGCTAGGGTACCAGACTTTCCCTCCCCTATATACCAGTGCGGCCAAGCCAAAGAGACGGCGTTATATATTATAGCCTACTGCCCCTAGTTCGCAGAGCAGAGGTAAGGGCTAGCGGTAGGCCACCTAGAGGTTAAAAAACTAGCTAGTATAGCCAAGGGAGCAAAACGGCTTGCAAGATAGTTCCTATAACTGCGGGTCCTACCATAGTTCCACTATGCGAAGGAGCTCCTGCAAGAGGAGGAAGAGAAAGAAAGGGGAGTAAGTAGGCTAGCTAGGTAAGAGGCTTGCCAAATAGAAGGAGTAGGCATCTATAGACGCCTTTTCGATACTTATAGGCTGCGAAGTAGACGGCAGAGAGTGTATAACAGGCCGAGGAGGGGGTTTTTTGTCCCGTATCGGGTTTTCCCATTATGTAAAATAGGAGTACCGCATGGCCACAGAGCTAAATCGGTGTAAGATCAATAATAATATTTTAGAATATTAAAATTCTACTAAATACCTAATTATAGGTAAGTATTATTATATAGTATTATATAGTATTAGAATATTATTAACGTAGTATAAATCTTTATTTTTAGATAAAAAAGGCT